>Ga0210129_1000003_pt1 | contig 88005 bp, 79 predicted proteins | sample WestPond_Cattail_2_FD_185582 | JGI IMG/M metagenome (GOLD analysis project Ga0210129, IMG submission 185582) | Wetland microbial communities from the San Francisco Bay, California, USA, that impact long-term carbon sequestration -... | ecosystem: Environmental > Aquatic > Marine > Wetlands ... | reverse complement strand
TTGCGCCGCCCATTCGGCCGGGGTAAAGGTTTTCATCGACAAGGCGTGCACCTCGTCCGTGTGCATTTTGGCACCCAGGGTGGCGTAGACCCGCTGGTGGCGCTGGATGGCGCGCCTGCCCTCGAACTCGGGCGAGACAATGGTGGCGTACCAGTGACGGCCATCGCCTTCCAGCTCGAGGTGCTGGCACTTCAGGCCGGCGGCGATGAGGGATTTGAGTTCGTCTGCAGTCATGTTGTTGATCCTGCTTGTATCAGCCGCGAATCTTGTAGCCGGTGCGCAGCAGGTGCACGGCCACCGCGGCCACCAGCAGCAGCGCGATGCCCACGATGCCCAGACTCAGCCAGGGCGACACATCGCTCACGCCAAAAAAACCGTAGCGAAAACCGTCAATCATGTAGAAAAACGGATTGAGGTGGCTCACCCCCTGCCAGAAGGCTGGCAGAGAATGGATGGAATAAAACACGCCGCTGAGGAAGGTCATCGGCATGATGATGAAGTTCTGGAACGCTGCGAGCTGGTCGAACTTCTCGGCCCACAGGCCGGCAATCAGCCCGAGCGAGCCCAGCAGGGCCGAGCCCAGCAGCGCGAAAATGAAAATCCAGCCCGGCGCCGCAAAACTCAGGTCGGCAAACCAGACCGTGACCAGAAACACGCCGCCGCCCACCACCAGGCCACGCGCCACCGACGAGCCCACGTAGGCAAAGAACCAGCTCCAGTGCGACAAGGGCGTCAGCAGCAAAAACACCAGGTTGCCCATGATCTTGCTCTGGATCAGCGAGGACGAGCTGTTGGCAAACGAGTTTTGCAGCACGCTCATCATGATCAGCCCGGGCACCAGAAAAGCGGTGTAGCTGACGCGGTCGTACACCTTGACGTGGTTTTCGAGCACATGGCCGAAGATCAGCAGATACAGCACGGCCGTGAGCACCGGCGCGGCCACGGTCTGGAAACTCACCTTCCAGAAACGGAGCACTTCCTTGTAGAGCAGGGTTTGCCAGCCTTTCATTGCTTGACCCCCATGCTGCTTTCCTTTCGCCCCATCACTTCAATGAACACATCCTCGAGGTCGGCCTTGGAAATCTCGACGTCATCCACGATCAGGCCGGCTTCGCGCACAGCGGCAAGATAGGTCTCGATCTCGCGCACATCATGGGCCGGGAACTGGACGATGCGGCCGGTCACGCGGGCCTGGGCCGCCAGGTCGGCCGGCAGTTCACCATCGATCTTGAGCCGCAGCACATGGCTGGAGGCGGCCTTGAGCAACTCGCTGGTGCGCTCCAGCGCCACCACCCGGCCGGCCTTGAGCATGGCGATGCGGCTGCACAGGGCCTCCGCCTCCTCCAGATAGTGCGTGGTCAACAGCACGGTGTGGCCCTGCTTGTTGAGTTTGGCGATGAACTGCCACAGGGTCTGGCGCAGCTCCACGTCGACACCGGCGGTAGGCTCATCCAGCACAATGACCGGCGGTTTGTGCACCAGGGCCTGCGCCACCAGCACCCGGCGCTTCATGCCGCCCGAGAGCTGGCGCATATTGGCGTTCGCCTTGTCGGCCAGGCCCAGGCTCTCCAGCAGTTCGTCAATCCAGGCCTCGTTGTTCTTCACGCCAAAGTAGCCCGACTGGATGCGCAGCGCCTCGCGCACATTGAAGAAGGGGTCGAACACCAGTTCCTGCGGCACCACGCCGAGCTTGCGGCGCGCCTGGGTGTAGTCGGCCTGCACGTCGCTGCCCAGCACGGTCACCCTGCCCGCGCTGGCCCGGGTCAAGCCCGCCAGGATGCTGATCAGGGTGGTCTTGCCCGCCCCATTGGGGCCGAGCAGGCCAAAAAATTCACCTTCTTCAATATCGAAGCTCACGCCATCGAGCGCCGCAAAGGTGGCACCTTTCGGTCCGCGCGGGGAAGGATAGGTTTTGGAGACGGACTGGAAAGAGATGGCTGGCATGGGAAGCCGCTATTTTAAGCGGACGGCCCCGGCAGCCTGTTCGCAGATGCAAAAACAGTGTGGGCCGGTGTTAGACCGGCTTCAGCAGCTCGGCCACACCATAGAGCGAAGCCAGATCGGCCAGCCGGGGCGACAAGCCGCGAATGACAAACTGCTTGCCCAAAGCGAGGCTTTCACGCCGAAACGCCAGCAGGACGGCCAGCGCTGAGGAATCGAAATGCTGCAGCGAACCCGCATCCACCAGCACCGCGGGCCCGGTCTGCGATGGCAGGCCCTGTACCAGCATGCGCAGACAAGCCCGGGCCTGCCGATGGGTCAATTCAGAGGGTAGGACCAGCACGTTCAGCCCTTTTTGGCGTTGGCCTTGTTGCGATCAACCAGGGTGGTGATCAAGCCATCGATACCCTTGGCATTGACTTCCTGGGCAAACTGGGTCTTGTAGGTTTCCACCAGCCACACCCCCAGGACGTTGAGGTTGTAGATCTTCCAGCCGCTGCCCACGCCGGGTGTTTTTTCCAGCCGGTAGTCGAGCTGGATCGGATCGCCCCGGCCCCTGACCTCCGTGCGGACCACCACTTCCTTGTCTTCGGCGGAGGCACGCATGGGCTTCATCACCACGACCTGATCGCTCACCTGGGCCAATGCACCCGCATAGGTTCGCACCAGCAGGATTTTGAACTCTTCCTGCAAGCGCTTTCGCTGCTCCGGTGTGGCCTGACGCCAGCCGGGCCCCACGGCGGATGCCGTCATGCGCTGGAAATTCACATTGGGCATGATCTTGCTGTCCACCAGCGCAATGATGCGGGACAGGTCACCGGCCTTGATGCTGGTGTCCGCTTTGATACTGTCCAGCACATCAGTGGACAACCGGTGAATCATGACATCGGCCGCCTCATCCACTGCAAAGGCTGGCGTGATGGCCAAGGCCATGCCAGCCAAACCGACCAGCAGGCGATTGAAGATGCGACGGTGCATGAGGACTCCTCTGAACATGAAAACGCGACCCTTATTTTTATAAACGTCTCAGACCTGTAGTTCGCTGACCAACCGTAGCGGCCAACCCAAACTCCGGCTTCACTGGGGCGGGGACTCGGGCGGCACCGCCTCATCGATCGGCGCTTCTTCGGGCGGGTCACCATCATAAACCGCGTTGCGTCGACGTTGCAGATACGCATCACGGATAAAGGAGTACTTGTCCAGTGCCGCCTGCTCCAGCACCGCCTCGGCCTTGAGCAGATCTGCGCGCTGATCCGTGGCGCGCAGGGCCCACAGTGTGTTGCGCGTGGCCACGTCCTCGACGTATGTGACAGCATCGCCCTTGACGTCCACCGGCAGGGCGGCGGTGTCACGCAGGTTCGAAGGGCCCAGAAGCGGCAACACGATATAGGGGCCGGGCCCCACGCCCCAGTGCCCCAGGGTCTGGCCAAAGTCTTCGGTGTGGCGTTCGATCCGCATTTCAGTGGCCACATCGAGAATGCCGCCCAAGCCGACGAAGGTGTTCACTCCGAAGCGGAAGAAACTGTCACCAGCGGCCTCCCCCTTGAGTTGGAGCACATTGTTGACAACCGACCAGGCGTCTGCCAGGTTGTTGAAAAAATTACTGACGCCGCGCTGTACGAGAGAGGGCGTCACGTCCCGGTAGGTCGTGGCCACCGGCTTGAAAACCGTCCGGTCCACGGCATCATTGAACTTGTAGACGCTGCGGTTGAACGGTTCCAGCGGATCGGCCGGATTGGCATTCGGTCCGGTGGCGCAGCCTGCCAGGAGCAGGCCCAGGCCGATGACCAGCAGGCGGGGAATGCACGTCCGGACTCCGTCCAAGGCCCGGTACGGACGTCCAGACAGGGTCATTTCCTGACCTTGTCCGCCGTCGAGGTATTACCATCAGCCGCCTTGTTGTAAAGGAACTGGCCAATCAGGTTCTCCAGCACAACCGCTGATTGCGTGGAGCTGATGGTATCGCCACCCGACAGAATCTTGTCGTCAGCCCCGGCCTCGATGCCGATGTACTGATCGCCCAGCAGCCCGCTGGTGAGAATCTTGAGCGAACTGTCCTTGGGGAAATGGTAGCGGCTCTCCAGGGCCAGCGTGACCCGGGCCTGAAAGGTCTTGTCATCAAAGGTGATGGCCTCAACGCGGCCGACCACCACGCCGCCGCTGCGTACCGCCGACTTGGGCTTGAGGCCCCCGATATTGTCGAAGCGGGCATCGACCCGGTAGGTGGACTGGAAGCTCAGGCTCAGCAGATTCGCCGCCTGCAATGCCAGGAACAGGATGGCGGCGCCCCCAATCAGGACAAACAGGCCGACCCACAAATCATTTTTTGAGCGTTGCACCACACTCTCCTCAAATCGTAAACATCATGGCAGTCAGGATGAAATCCAGACCCAGAACTGACAACGAAGCCATCACAACCGTGCGGGTGGTGGCACTCGACACGCCCTCGGGCGTGGCCTGCGCTTCGTACCCCTGCAACAGCGCTATGAAAGTCACCGTGAAACCGAACACGATGCTCTTGACGATGCCGTTGCCGACATCCTTCCAGACATCGACGCCGCCCTGCACCTGGCTCCAGAAGGCGCCGCCATCGACACCGATCATGACCACGCCGACTACCCAGCCGCCGATGATGCCCATGGCACTGAACACGGCCGCCAATAGCGGCATGGCAATCACGCCGGCCCAGAAACGGGGAGCCAGGATGCGCTGCACCGGATCGACCGCCATCATTTCCATGACGCTGATCTGCTCCCCCGCCTTCATCAAGCCGATCTCGGCCGTCAAGGACGTGCCGGCGCGGCCGGCAAACAGCAAGGCGGTAACCACCGGCCCCAGTTCCCGCACCAGACTGAGCGTCACCAGCAGGCCCAGCGCCTCGGTGGAGCCATAGCGCTGCAAGGTGTAATAACCCTGCAGACCGAACACAAAACCGACAAACAGGCCGGACACGGCGATGATGGCCAGCGAGTAATTGCCCAGGAAATGGATCTGGTCGCGTATCAGCCCGAAGCGGCGAAGGCTGGTTCCCAGCGAGGCCAGCAGCCGGAAGAACAGCCGGGCACCATGGCCCAAGTCACCCAGCTTGCGGCGGGTGGCAAAACCGACATCCGAAGGTTTGTACCAACTCATGCAGAAACTCCAGGCTGGGATACAACCGCTTTGCCAACCAGCCCGAAGTCCTCTGCCACGGATACAGCGGGGTATTGGAAGCGTACCGGCCCGTCGGGCAGGGCGTTGACGTACTGGTAAATCAGTGGATCGGTGCTCTTGCGCACTTCGTCCGGCGGACCTTCCAGCGCCACTTTGCCGTTGGCCAGGATGATCACGTGGTCGGCAATGGCAAAGGTCTGCTCCAGCTCATGCGATACGAAGACGCTGGTCAGGCCCATGGAATCGTTGAGGTGGCGGATCAGGCGGGCTGCCGTGCCCAGAGAAATCGGGTCGAGACCGGAAAAAGGCTCGTCGTACATCACCAGTTCGGGGTCGAGGGCAATCGCCCGTGCCAGCGCAATCCGCCGCGCCATGCCGCCCGACACCTCGCTGGGCATGAGGTCGCGCGCGCCACGCAGGCCCACGGCATTGAGCTTCATGAGCACGATGTCACGGATCAGCTCCTCGGACAAATCGGTATGTTCGCGTAGCGGAAAAGCCACATTCTCATACACATTCAGGTCGGCAAACAGGGCGCCGAACTGGAACAGCATGCCCATGCGCCGCCGCGCCGCATAAAGCTGCTCCTGGTCCATCAGCGTCACGTCCTGGCCATCGAACAGCAATTCACCCTGCTGGGCCCGGTTCTGGCCGCCGATCAGGCGCAGAACCGTCGTTTTGCCGCCACCGGATGCGCCCATCAAGGCCGTGACCTTGCCGCGCGGTATCTTGAGGGAAACGTCCTCCAGGATGACACGCTCACCGTACCCGAAGGTCAGGTGATGCAATTCAACAAGGGATTCGCTGGGTGGTGTGACCATAAAAAAGCCGGATTTCGCCGGCTTTTGCATCATAAGGGATTAAGCAACTAGCGCGGCAAATCGCTGACTCCCATGAGGAACTCATCGACCGCCCGTGCGGCCTGACGGCCTTCACGGATGGCCCAGACCACCAGACTCTGCCCGCGCCGCATATCACCCGCTGCAAACACCTTGGACACACTGGTGGCATACCCGCCGGTAAAGTCAGTGCTCGCTTTGGCGTTGCCGCGCGCGTCTTTCTCGACACCGAAGTTCTCCAGAATGCTGGCGACCGGATTGACAAAGCCCATGGCCAACAGCACCAGGTCGGCCTGATAGGTTTTCTCGGTGCCGGGGATCTCGACCAGCTTGCCGTCCTTGAACTCCACGTGCACGGTCTTCAAGCCCGTGAGCTTGCCTTTTTCGCCGATGAATTCCTTGGTCGAAACGGCAAACTCGCGCTGGCATCCCTCTTCATGGCTCGAACTGGTGCGCAGCTTGAGCGGCCAGTTGGGCCAGGTCAGCGGGCGGTTTTCCACTTCGGGCGGCTGGGGCATGACTTCGAACTGGGTCACGCTGACCGCGCCATGGCGGTTGCTGGTGCCAACGCAATCAGAGCCGGTATCGCCGCCACCGATCACGATGACATGCTTGCCATCAGCGCGGATCTGGTCCTTGAGCTTGTCGCCGGCATTGACCTTGTTCTGCTGCGGCAGGAATTCCATCGCGAAATGAACGCCGTCCAGATCCCGACCGGGCACCGGCAGGTCGCGCGACTGCTCGGCGCCACCCGTGAGCAGCACGGCGTCGAATTCCTTTTTGAGCTGCTCGGCGGAAATCGTTTCCTTGGCCCAATTGGTGACCTTGCTGCCCTCGGGCAGCTTGCCGACCAGCACCCCGGTGCGAATGGTCACACCCTCGGCCTCAAGCTGTTTGACGCGACGGTCAATGTGCGACTTTTCCATCTTGAAGTCGGGAATGCCATAGCGCAGCAAACCACCGACACGGTCGTTCTTCTCGAACAGCGTTACCGCGTGACCGACACGCGCGAGCTGCTGCGCTGCGGCCAGACCCGCCGGGCCGGAGCCGACCACGGCCACCTGCTTGCCGGTCCTGCGTTTGGGCGGCTGGGGCTGAACCCAGTCCTGCGCCCAGGCCTTGTCGATGATCGCGTGTTCGATGGACTTGATGCCCACCGCATCGTCATTCACATACAGCGTGCAGGCGGCCTCGCAGGGTGCGGGACAGATGCGGCCGGTGAACTCCGGAAAGTTGTTGGTGCTGTGCAGCACCTCGATCGCACTCTTCCAGTCGCCGCGATAAACCAGGTCGTTGAAATCCGGAATGATGTTGTTGACCGGGCAGCCGTTGTTGCAGAACGGCGTACCGCAGTCCATGCAGCGCGCGCCCTGGATCCTGGCCTGCTCGTCGCTCAGGCCGACCACGAATTCCTTGTAATGCTTCAGGCGCTCCGAGGCCGGCTTGTAGCCTTCCTCGATGCGTTCAAATTCCATGAAGCCGGTGACTTTTCCCATGATTCAATCCTTTGCTTACTTGGCCGCGACTGCGTCTTTTTTCACTGTCGCTTTCGCGGAGGTAGCGGGAGCGGCAACGGCTTTGGCTTTCTTGCCGCCGATCTCGCCCAGAGCGCGCTTGTACTCGTTGGGGAATACCTTGACGAACTTGCCACGCGCTTCGGCCCAGTTGTCCAGCAGTTCCCGCGCCCGCTTGCTGCCCGTCCAGCGGTTGTGGTCTTCCAGCAGTTTCTTGAGTTGCGCCTCGTCCGTCTGCCCACGGTGCCAGATCGCGCGATCGGTCGTGGCTTCCTGTTCGGCTGCGCCAAGCACTTTCTCCATCGACACCATGGCCGTGTTGCAGCGGGTAGCGAACTGGCCGTCTTCGTCATAAACGTAGGCCACGCCGCCACTCATGCCGGCGGCAAAATTGCGGCCGGTCTTGCCCAGTACGGCCACGGTGCCGCCCGTCATGTACTCACAGCCATGGTCGCCGGTGCCCTCGACCACGGCCGAGGCCCCGGACAGGCGCACGGCGAAGCGCTCGCCGGCCACACCGCTGAAGAAGGCCTCGCCGCTGGTGGCGCCGTACATCACCGTGTTGCCGACAATGGTGTTGCGCATGGCTTCGCCACGGAAATCGATGCTGGGCCGCACCACCACGCGCCCGCCACTCAGGCCCTTGCCGGTGTAGTCGTTGGCGTCCCCAATCAGGTACAGCGTGATCCCGCGCGCCAGGAAGGCGCCAAAGGACTGGCCGCCCGTGCCTTCCAGCTGGATGCGGATGGTGTCATCCGGCAGGCCTTCCGGATGGACCTTGGTCAGCGCGCCCGACAGCATGGCGCCCACCGTGCGGTTGACGTTGCGCGTCACTTCCATGAACTGCACTTTTTCACCCTTGTCGATGGCAGCGCGCGATTTGGCGATCAGCACGTTGTCGAGTGCTTTCTCCAGACCGTGATCCTGCTCCTGCGTGTGGTGACGCGGCACATCGGCCGGCACCATGGGCTGCGCGAACAGGCGACGGAAGTCCAGCCCGCTGGCTTTCCAGTGCTCGATGCCCTTGCGCGTGTCCAGCAGATCGGCGCGGCCGACCAGGTCATCGAACCTGGCGATGCCCAACTGCGCCATGATCTGGCGCACTTCTTCGGCGATGAAGAAGAAATAGTTGACCACATGCTCGGGCTTGCCCGAGAACTTCTTGCGCAAGGCCGGGTCTTGCGTGGCGACCCCGACCGGGCAGGTGTTGAGGTGGCACTTGCGCATCATGATGCAGCCCTCCACCACCAGCGGCGCGGTGGCGAAGCCGAATTCATCGGCGCCGAGCAGCGCCCCGATCACGACGTCTCGGCCGGTCTTCATCTGGCCGTCGGCCTGGACCCGGATACGGCTGCGCAGCCGGTTGAGCACCAGCGTCTGCTGGGTTTCGGCCAGGCCGATTTCCCACGGACTGCCGGCATGCTTGATCGACGACCAGGGCGAGGCACCGGTGCCGCCATCATGGCCCGCAATCACGACGTGGTCGCTCTTGCACTTGGCCACACCAGCGGCAATCGTGCCCACGCCGATCTCGCTCACCAGCTTGACGCTGATACTCGCATGGGGCGCGACGTTCTTGAGGTCGTGGATCAACTGGGCCAGGTCCTCGATCGAGTAAATGTCATGGTGGGGCGGCGGCGAAATCAGGCCCACGCCGGGCACCGAGTAGCGCAGCTTGCCGATGTAATCGGACACTTTTCCGCCCGGCAACTGGCCGCCTTCACCCGGCTTGGCGCCTTGGGCCATCTTGATCTGGATCTGATCCGCACTGGACAGGTACTCGGCCGTCACCCCAAAGCGGCCGGAAGCCACCTGTTTGATCTTGGAACGCAGCGAGTCGCCATCCTGCAATTGAATATCGACTTCCACCTGCTCGTCGCCAATCACGCTCTTGAGCGATTCACCCTTCTTGATCGGAATACCCTTGAGTTCGTTGCGGTAGCGCGCCGGATCCTCACCGCCTTCACCGGTATTGCTTTTGCCGCCAATGCGGTTCATGGCCACGGCCAATGTGGCATGGGCCTCGGTGCTGATGGAGCCCAGCGACATCGCGCCGGTGGCAAAACGCTTGACGATTTCACGGGCCGATTCCACCTGGTCCACAGGAATGGCCTTGGCCGGGTCGAGCTTGAACTCGAACAGGCCGCGCAGCGTCATGTGGCGCTTGCTCTGGTCATTGATGATCTGGGCGTATTCCTTGTAGCTGTTCCAGTTGTTGGCGCGCGTGCTGTGCTGCAGCTTGGCAATCGCCTCCGGGGTCCACATGTGCTCTTCACCACGGGCACGCCAGGCGTACTCGCCGCCCGCATCCAGCATGGTGGCCAGCACCGGATCCTTGCCAAAGGCGGCCTTGTGCATGCGAATGGCTTCCTCGGCGATTTCGAAGACGCCAATGCCTTCGACCCGGCTCGGCGTGCCGGTGAAGTACTTCTCGATCGTCTCCGTGCTCAGGCCGATGGCTTCGAACAACTGGGCGCCGCAATAGCTCATGTAGGTGCTCACGCCCATCTTGGACATGATCTTGGACAGCCCCTTGCCAATGGCTTTGACGTAGTTGTAGATCGCCTTGTCAGCCGACAGGTCGCCCGGCAGTTCCTTGTGCATTGCTGCCAGCGTTTCCATCGCCAGATACGGGTGGACGGCTTCGGCGCCATAGCCGGCCAGCACGCCGAAGTGATGCACTTCGCGCGCCGTACCAGTCTCGACCACCAAGCCGGCCGTGGTGCGCAGTCCTTCGCGCACGAGGTGCTGGTGAATTGCGCTCAGGGCCAGCAGCGCGGGAATCGCCACCTGGGTGGAACTCACGGCGCGGTCGCTGATGATGAGGATGTTCTTGCCGCCCTTGATGGCGTCCACGGCTTCAGCGCACAGGGAGGCCAGCTTGGCTTCCACGCCCTCGCGCCCCCAGGCCAGCGGGTAGGTGATGTCCAGCGTGTAGCTGCGGAACTTGCCCTGCGTCGTGCTCTCGATGTTGCGCAGCTTGGCCATGTCGGTGAAGTCCAGGATGGGCTGGCTCACTTCCAGGCGCATGGGCGGATTGACCTGGTTGATGTCGAGCAGGTTCGGTTTGGGACCGATGAAGGACACCAGCGACATCACGATGGCTTCGCGGATCGGATCGATCGGCGGATTGGTCACCTGGGCAAACAACTGCTTGAAGTAGTTGTAGAGCGGCTTGTTCTTGTCGGACAGCACGGCCAAGGGGCTGTCGTTGCCCATGGAGCCAATGGCCTCCTCGCCCGCGGTGGCCATGGGCGCGATCAGGAATTTCAGGTCTTCTTGCGTGAAGCCGAAGGCCTGCTGGCGATCGAGCAGCGAAGGCGCCACGTGCTCCAGGCCCACGGCAGCAGACTCCTCAACCACCCCCTTCACCGTGCTCTCGCCTTCGCCGGCCACCGGCTGGATCACATCGTCCAGGCGGATGCGCAGGTTCTCGATCCACTGCTTGTACGGTTTGCTGTTGGCGAGGGTTGACTTGAGTTCCTCGTCGTCGATCATGCGCCCCTGCTCCAGGTCAATCAGGAACATCTTGCCGGGCTGCAGACGCCACTTGCGCACGATCTTGTTCTCCGGCACCGGTAGCACGCCCGATTCCGAGCCCATGATCACGAGATCGTCATCCGTGATGCAGTAACGCGAGGGACGCAGGCCGTTGCGGTCCAGTGTGGCGCCGATCTGGCGGCCGTCGGTGAACACGATGGAGGCCGGGCCGTCCCACGGCTCGAGCATGGCAGCGTGGTATTCATAGAACGCCTTGCGGCGCTCGTCCATGGTGGTGTGCTGTTCCCACGGCTCGGGGATCATCATCATCACAGCCTGGCTGATCGGGTAGCCGGCCATGGTCAGCAGTTCCAGGCAGTTGTCGAAAGTGGCAGTGTCGGACTGGCTGGCGAAGCTGATGGGGTAGAGCTTTTGCAGGTCTTCTCCGAGCACAGGGGACGACATCACCCCCTCGCGTGCCTTCATCCAGTTGTAGTTGCCCTTGACCGTGTTGATCTCGCCGTTGTGCGCTACATAACGGTAAGGGTGGGCCAGCGGCCACTCCGGGAAAGTGTTGGTCGAGAAACGCTGGTGCACCAGACCCAGCGCCGACACGCAGCGCGGGTCCTGCAGATCCAGGTAGTAAGTGCCCACCTGGTCCGCCAGCAACAGGCCCTTGTAAACGACCGTGCGACTGGACATGCTCGGAACGTAATATTCCTTGCTGTGCTTGAGCTTCAGATTCTGGATTGCGGCACTGGCTGTCTTGCGGATGACGTAAAGCTTGCGCTCCAATGCATCCTGAACGATCACGTCGCTGCCGCGACCGATGAACACCTGGCGCAGCACGGGCTCCTTTTCGCGCACCGTGGGCGACATCGGCATGTCGCGGTTCACGGGCACGTCGCGCCAGCCCAGCAGTACCTGGCCCTCGGCCTTGATAGCGCGCTCCATTTCCTGTTCACAGGCCAACCTGGATGCATGTTCCTTGGGCAGGAAGATCATGCCCACACCGTATTCAGCCGGTGGCGGCAGCGCTACGCCCTGTTTGGCCATTTCTTCGCGGTACAGCGCATCGGGCAACTGGATCAGGATGCCAGCGCCATCGCCCATCAGTTTGTCAGCGCCTACTGCGCCACGGTGATCCAGATTCTCCAGAATCTTGAGTGCGCCCTGCACGATCGCGTGGGTCTTGACCCCTTTGATATGCGCCACAAACCCCACGCCGCAAGCGTCATGCTCGTTGGCGGAAGAATACAGACCGTTTTGTTGCAGATGCTGGATCTCGGCAGCCGTTGTCATGGCGCACTCCTAAATATTTCACAAGGGTAGGAAGCATAGTGCACTGCAACAAGAATGCCAAGGAAATTAATTGGGGTCAGATTCCAATTAAAGCCTGATTGCCTGGATCAACATTTAATTGGGGACATATTAATTGAGGCCCGGGATCACCCAGCTTCCCGGGATGCAGCGCCGTCTAGGCCGCTTTCTTGATTTTCACCGGCCGTCCGGCAAGGGTCTTGCTGACACGCCGTTCCGTTCTTTTCTGCAAATCAGCCACAAAATCAGCCTCGCCCAGGGCCCAGCCATGCAAAGTCGCTTGGGTCAGGGCCAATTGCTGGTCAGCACCTACCCCCGCATTCACCAATTCCGCATAGGCCGCCTCTCGCGCAAACGGTGTATTGCCCAAGGCCCAGTAGAGCGGATGCGGCGTAATCAGTCGGTCGGTTTTCAGCCCGATGTAATGGCCGTGGCTGGACCAGGGGTAGTCCCGTGCGTGCGCCACGAGTCCCGCGCGCACCGGATTGAGGTCGATGTAGGCCATGCAAGCCAGCAGGAAGTGCTCCGCCTGGATCAGGGTGGACTTGTACCGCCCCTCCCACAGCGTGCCGCTACGCCCATGTTCACCGTTGAAACGACGCACATAGCGTCGCCCGACGGCCTGCATCATCTTCGGCAGAGAGTCCTGTGTTTCCGGCGTCCCCAACAGATGAAAATGGTTGTCCATGAGGACATAGGCATGAATCGCGACGCCATATTTGCGGGCATTCTCGTCCAGCAAGTCGAGCAACCATTGATAATCCGCTGGCCGTGTAAAAATTACCTGCCGGTTGTTGCCACGCTGGATGACGTGATGCGGATAGCCAGGAACGCTAAGGCGGGGGAGTCGTGCCATGGTGATGCGGAAGTTATGTCCGCATCATGATAAATGGAACCTGACCCCGATTATTTGGGCGCTTTGGCCACACGCACCTTGCCGCTGGTCGTCACCAGAATGACGGCCTCGCCCGGTGTGAAGACTTCCGAACCCTTGGCTTGCACAAGGGCCTTGCGGTCGCCGTTCTTGAGTTGAACCAAAATCTCGACCGCCTCTTCGCGTGTGCCCGCACGCTCGATGACATTGCCCGCCACGGCACCTGCAGTCGCCGCCAGAAGACCGATGATCTGGGCATCCCGCTGGTTGCTGCCAGCGCCGTACCCAGCCAAGCCCCCGACGACACCACCCGTCGCAGCGCCCACGCCGGACTGACTGCCTTCCACCGTGACAGTACGCACGGAAAGCACGACCGCATCGCTCACCGTCGACAGGCGCTGGGCATCACCGCGCTGGATCACATCCGGGCTGCTGGTAGAACATGCAGCCAGTACCAGGGTGGCGAGCATCAAAGCCAATAGTTTTTTCATAATTCACGTTTAAAAAAAATAAGACCAATAATCCGGTCGGTTAGTTCCAAGAATAAGCCAGTTCAACCCAACCTCAACGCCGTGCAGGCTTCAAGGTTGACCGTCTGGCAACTGGAAACGCGTCCCCATCAGCGACGTGAGCCCGAACTCTTCAAGGATAGCAGTGAGGCGCTGAGCCGCAGCGCGCTTCTTCTGCCCGGTGTAACGGGCGATGATGAGCTCGTTTTTCATGCTGTGTTCCCAACCCACCAATTCGGTGACTGTCACCTGATAACCCCAGGCCTCCAGCAAGAGGCAGCGCAACACGTTGGTAATCTGGCTGCCCAATTCCCGCGTATGCAAGGGATGCCGCCAGAGCTCGGCCAGCGGAGTGCGGGAGAGGGAGAGCGCCTTGCCCGAATTCAGGGCTCGTGCCACCTCGGCCTGACAACACGGCACCAACACCATGAAGCGCGCCTGTTTTTGCAGGCCAAAGGCGATCGCATCGTCGGTGGCGGTATCGCAGGCATGCAGGGCCGTGACGACATCGATGTGCTTGGGTAATTCCTGCGACTGCGCCGACTCAGCCACGCTGAGGTTCAGGAAGGACATGCGCCCAAACCCCAGCCGCTGCGCCAGTTCGCGTGACTTCTGTACCAGTTCGGGCCGGGTTTCAATCCCGTAGATATGCCCGGTTTTCAGCCGCTTGAAAAACAGGTCATAAATGATGAAGCCCAGATACGATTTGCCGGCACCATGGTCTGCAAGCGTGATTCCCGGACTGTCCTCTGCACCGGCTTCACGCTCGGCCTGAATCTCATCAAGCAGCTTTTCAATGAACTGGAACAGGTGATAGACCTGCTTGAGCTTGCGGCGCGAATCCTGGTTGAGTTTGCCGTCACGGGTCAGGATGTGTAATTCCTTGAGCAGTTCGATGGACTGCTCCGGCCTGATTTCAGGTGCCAGTAGTTCAGCCACCGGGGAGCTGCTGCGAGGCTCTCCGACCGCCTGTCGATTCTGTTTTTTGACGCTCATGGTTTGCCTTCGCTTTTCCCCTCGGTTCGTCCATCATGGGAATCCGGCAAGGGAGTGGTTCGTTCCACGCCCAGTTTGGCCCAGCCCGAATGCCCCAATTGGGCCAGTGTTTCCATGTTCTTTCCGAAAATGGCCTCTGCCTCCGGGAAAACCTCGACCGCCCGCTCAATGCTGTCTTCGCGCAGCAGGTGCAGCGTGGGATAGGGCGCACGATTGGTGAAATTGGAGATATCGTCCGCTTGAGTTCCCGCAAACTGGAACTGCGGATGAAAACTGGCGATCTGGATGATGCCTTCCAGATCCATCTCGGCCAACAGCCGTTCGGCATCGCCTAGAAAGTCATTGAAGTCCAGAAAATCCTGCAGGCACAGGGGAGCCATCAGCAGGGTGGTGTCACGCACCGCAGGATCAAGCGCAAGCAGTTCCTTGAGTGCTCGCGCCAGGTCCTGGAGCAACTCCTGCGGACTTGTAGCCTGACTCACCGCATAGTGGATCTGCCCCTTGACATGCACGCCCTTGGCAAACGGACACAGGTTCAGACCAATGACAGCGCGCTCCAGCCAGACCCGCATATCCTGCTCGACCTGGGTCAAAAACTCCTGCGTTACCCGACGCGTCATGACCGACTCCTCCGGCTGAGTTGTCCTGCCAGCAAAATACCGATCGCCGAACAGGCCCCGGTAACGACCCAGGTCCAGTGCCAGCCGCCTGCGGCGCTGGCGACCCAGGCGACTAGTGGTGGCCCCACAAACTGGCCTAACGCGGCCCATTGCTGCATCCAGCCCACGGTGGTGGACACGGTGCGCTCGCCGGGTGCGAGTTGTACGGCCAGTGAGAACAGCGTGCCAGGAATCATGCTCCCCACCATGGAAAAGAACAATACCGCCGCGAACTGGACGGCCGGTGAAAAACCTGTTCCACCCGGCTCCATTGGAAAAATGACAAAGGCCACCAGCGTTCCCAAACCCATCACGCCAAAGCCCGTGTAAAGCAAGGTCTGGGGCCGAACGCCACGGCTCAGCAAATGGCCCGAGCCAATATTCCCAACCATGTTGACCGCGGCCACCAGTGCGGTGAGCACCGCGGTGACACCCCCCGCAAACCCGGCCTGGGCATAGATGGTCGGCAGAAAACCGATGACCGCCAGCCATTGCCCGGAGTACACCGCAAAGCTCAAGGCCACCAACCAGGGCCCGCGGGCCGTGAGCGTCTTATGCAAACGCTGCGGCCAAGAATCCCCCGGGGTTCGTCTTCCATCGCCACCGCCTTGGGCCACTACCCCTGAACCACGGTCTGTCGCACGCACAACATCGGACGGGACAAGCTGCCAGAGCCCGATGGCCATCAACAGCGAGAACCCTGCCAAGCCCCACCACCAGACCTGCCAACTGAAGCCCGATATGACAAGCGGGCCGCACAGCAAGGCCATCGCAGTACCCAACGGCATGTAGGCCCCCCACAGTCCCAGCATCGTGCTCATGCGCTGCGACGGGACCAGATGGCGTATAAGACTGGGTGCCGGCATGGACACCAGCAAAAAACCGAAACCTTCCACGGCGCGCAGGATCAGCAAGGTGTTGGCATCCTGCGCCAGTCCTCCCAGGCTGGAGGCCACAAACAGCACCAGCAAGCCGACCACCATGCTGCGCTTGAGCCCCAGACCATCGGCCGCCAACCCCACGGCCAGACCCAGCAACATGCCCGCGAACTGGACCAGCGAGAGCAGGAAGCCCGCCTGCAGCAGCGTCACCCCCAGCGCTTCCCGCAACACCGGCAGCGCCGGTGACAACTTGCCCACATGCAGGGCCGCACTGACGCCGGCCAGAATCACCAGCAGCGCCGGATCCACGCCCCTGAACGACTTGCCCCTCAACCAGCTCATGGCAGCAACCGGCGACCCGTCAGTCGTTCATGCTCACGCGATGCGAAACGGTCTGTCATCCCTGCGATGTAATCGGCCACCACCCTGAATACCACCGTGGTTTCTTCCGCGATTCCGCGTGCGGCCTGGGTACGCGCCACAAATCCGGCCTGCATTTCCTGCGGTGCAATTTTGTACGCCTCAAACAATTCCCGAATCACCTGGCGGGCCTGGCCGGTGGTCTGCATCACCTGGTGGTGGCGGTACAGGTTCTGCAACAGGAATTTCTTGAGCACGACCGATTTCTGCAGCATGTCTTCACTGAATCGCACCAGGGGTGGCTGTTGGCGTGCCGCATCCGCGCTCGCCGGTGCGGCCTTCTCCAGTTCGCTCCGGGTCGCGTCAATCACGTCGTAGACCTGGGCGCTGAGCATGCGACGAATGACTTCGTACAGCAATCGGCGCCCCTGTGTCGCCCCAGCCAGATGGGCATGCTCCTGCAGCGTCTGGCGGCACAAGTCGCCAAAGAGCGGGACGGCTTGCAACTGTTCAAGGGTTATCAGGCCGGAACGCACGCCGTCATCGATGTCATGCGCGTTGTAGGCAATTTCGTCCGCCAGGTTGCATAGCTGCGCCTCCAGGCTGGGCTGGCTGCGATCCAGAAACCGGCGCCCGACACCGCCGGGTTCAACCGTCTCCAGCGCTTGCGCATTGGCGCGGGAGCAATGCTTGAGAATGCCCTCGCGGGTTTCAAACGTGAGGTTCAGGCCGTCAAACTGGGGGTAGCGTTCTTCCAGCTGGTCCACGACGCGCAGACTTTGCAGGTTGTGCTCGAACCCGCCATGCCCCTGCATGCATTCATTCAACGCTTCCTGTCCGGCGTGTCCAAACGGCGTGTGCCCCAGATCATGCGCCAGCGCGACGGCCTCGACCAGGTCCTCATTGAGCCCCAGTGAGCGTGCGATCGAACGCCCAAGCTGCGCCACCTCCAGCGAATGTGTCAACCGGGTGCGAAACAGATCACCCTCGTGATTGAGAAATACCTGGGTCTTGTAGACCAGCCGGCGAAAGGCTGTCGAGTGAACGATGCGGTCACGGTCGCGCTGGTATTCGGTGCGCGTGGGGGCAGCCGACTCGGCGTGACGCCGGCCACGCGTACGGTCCGGGTCGCAGGCAAAGCTGGATAGTGTCATTTTAAAAAACCCGGCATTCGCTTTTGTCGGAATGGCGCTGTCAGCTATTTATTTTGCTATGTATCAGAGGCAACAGGCGTCAATCACTTGCCGCACCAGTGCATCGGGTGCCGCACGGACAGTCGCCCGACCAGGCCCGTCGATCACGACGAAACGTATCTCGCCGGCCTCCGACTTCTTGTCCACGCGCATGAGTTCCAGGTAGCGTCCGGCATTGTCTTGCGTCGAGAGCCGCGGGCCCACCACCGGCAGGCCGGCTTTCTCGATCAGTTGCTTCAAGCGCTGGACAAAAGCAACATCGACCAGACCGAGCCGTTGTGACAATTCGGCGGCCATGACCATGCCGCAGCCCACGGCTTCGCCATGCAGCCACTGGCCGTAGCCCAGACCCGCTTCGATGGCATGGCCGAAAGTGTGGCCAAAATTCAGAATCGCACGCAAGCCGGTCTCCCGTTCATCCTGCCCCACCACGTCGGCCTTGATTTCACAACTGCGTTTGACGGCATAGGCCAGGGCCTGGGGTTCCCGCGCCATGAGGGCATTCATGTTGGCTTCAATCCAGTCGAGAAACGCCATGTCGGCAATCGGACCGTACTTGATGACCTCGGCCAGACCCGCACTGAGTTCACGCAGCGGCAGGGTTTTGAGCGTATCGAGATCGCACACCACACGCAGCGGCTGGTAGAAGGCGCCAATCATGTTCTTTCCCAGCGGGTGGTTGATCGCCGTCTTGCCCCCCACGGAAGAGTCCACCTGCGCCAGCAGCGTCGTGGGCACCTGTACAAACGGCACGCCGCGCATGTAGCTGGCTGCGGCAAACCCCGTCATGTCGCCCACCACGCCACCGCCAAGGGCAAAGAGCACTGTTTTACGGTCGCAGCCATTCGCCAACAGCGCATCAAAAATGAGGTTCAGCGTCTCCCAGGTCTTGTACTCCTCCCCATCGGGAAGGGCTACAACATGGACCTTCGAAAAGTGAACTTCAAGCGCCGCTTTCAAGCTGGCACCGTAGAGCGGCGCTACCGTGGTATTGCTGACGATCAGCGCCTGGGTCGCCTGCGGCAGGTTATCAAAGGTTTCTGCCACTGGCATGAGTGGCGCACCGATGAGAATCGGGTAGCTGCGCTCGCCCAGGTGGATTTCGACTTGGGTTGTTGCTTGAATCAAAATGTCAGATTGGGAGTGCATAACCCCCAAGTTTAGGGCACTCCGCTGCCCGCTGCCGCTGACTCACGCGGACGGATCGACTCCGGCCAGCTCAAGTTGCATGATGATCATGTTGACCAGCGTAGCCACTGAAGGGCGCCCCGTCTCAATTACAAAATCAGCTACCTCACGGTACAGCGGGTTGCGTATTTCATAGAGCTCGCGCAGCCGCTCCAGTGAGTCAGCCACCTGCAGCAAGGGGCGCTGGGTGTCATGCCGCAGTCGCCGGAACAACTCATCGGGCGAAGATTTCAGATACACGACCTTGCTGCGAGACCGCAAATGCTCCCGGTTTGCATCCCGCAGCACGGCGCCCCCCCCCGTTGACAGCACCGCATGCTGATGCCGGGTCAACTCGTCAATGACGGATTCCTCGACATCACGGAAACGTTCTTCGCCCTCGCGCTCGAAATAAGCACGAATGGAGCAGCCCAGGCGCGCCTCAATGACCTGATCCGAATCGAAAAAAGGAAGTTGGAGACGTCGGGCGAGCTGTCGACCGACGGTGGATTTACCAGAGCCGGGCAGCCCTACCAGACTGATATTCAAATTGGGACTGCCAACTCAAAACAATGCTTTAAAGATCGCGTTCACCGCACGGCGGCCTTGTCGGAGATCATCTTGGGCGTGATGAACACCAGCAACTCCTTCTTGTCAGAAGACTTGACCGTGCTCTTGAAGAGATTACCGATAATCGGTAAGTCACCAAAGAACGGGACCTTGGTTTCATCATTTTTCTCGGTCATGGTGAAAATGCCACCGATCACGACGGTGCCACCATTCTCAACGAGCACTTGAGTCCTGATGTGCTTGGTATCAATGGCAAAGCCGGCCGTGGTCAACTGCCCAACGGAATCCTTGTTGATGTCCAGTTCCAGAATCACATTGCCTTCGGGCGTAATCTGCGGCGTCACCTCCAGCATCAAATTGGCCTTGCGGAAAGCAATCGAAGTCGCTCCGCTGGCCGACGCGATTTGGTAGGGGAGCTCGGTACCCTGCTCGATGACGGCTTTGACCTTGTCCGCAGTCACGACCCGCGGACTGGACACAATCTTGCCTTTGCCATCGGCTTCAAGCGCTGAGATTTCAAGGTTAAGGAAGCGAGAAGCTCCCTGGTTGAAGATCGACACTGCAAAAGTACCCGCTGCAGCAGCAGTGGGCAGATTGACAAACGTACCCGGGCCCGCACCTGCACTGACGCCACTGTAGCTGGCCCCGAATTGAGCCCCATCCCCCGTGGGATTGGTTACCACAGGACCGCCGCCACCCAGTCTGACACCCAGCGATCTGCTGAAGGTATCAGAAGCTTCCACGATGCGCGCTTCGATCAGGACTTGGCGTACCGCAATATCAATCTTGCTGATCAATTCCTGGACCGCTTCCAGTTTGCTCGCGACATCGGTGACAAACAGTTGATTGGTCCGGACTTCAGCAATCACACTGCCACGGATGCTGAGGATGCGAGAACTCCCCCCCGCCGTTCCCGGGGTTGGGACGCCCATGAGGCCCCTTTGGACATCCAGCGCCTTGGCATAATTCAACGTGAAGGCTTGGGTACGCAAAGGCTCCAGCCCCTCCAGCGCCACATTGGATTCACGATCCAGCTTTTCCTTGGCAATGATTTCATCTTTGGGCGCGATCCACAACACATTGCCGCTCTTGCGCATGCCCAGGCCCTTGGCCTGCAAGATGATGTCAAGCGCCTGATCCCACGGAACGTCCTGCAAGCGCAAGGTCACTGCACCCGCAACAGAATCAGACGTCACGATATTGAAGTTGGTGAAATCGGCAATCACCTGCAACAGGGAACGAACTTCGATGTTCTGGAAATTGAGCGACAGTTTCTGGCCGTTGTAACCTGGCCCCTGTGTCAACTTGCCGGGATCAACCTTCTGCGGTTTGACTTCCACCACGAACTGGTTGTCGCTCTGATAGGCACTGTGCTCCCAGACCCCCTGGGGCTCGATTACCATGCGCACCCTGTCCCCCACCTGGAAAGTGGTCACGGTCTGCACCGGCGTGCCGAAGTCAGTCACGTCGAGCCGCCGCTTCAGTCCTTCCGGCAAGGTTGACTTCATGAATTCGACCACCAGGGTCTGTCCGCGCTGGCGGATATCCACACCGACCTGGTTGTTCGGCAATGTCACCACCACGCGCCCGGAACCGTTCACGCCACGCCTGAAATCAAGATCCTTGATGGGCAGGGTGTCGCGGTTCTTGCTTTCCGCAAACGTCGACGGTGGTGGCGCCTCTGCCGCCTGGGACGCGACCGGATCAAGTACCACAATCAAGGACTTGCCCTGCAGTTGCGCCTTGTAATTGGTCGCCTGTTTCAGATTCAGCACCACGCGGGTTCGCTCGCCGGCCTGGACCAGGCTGACGGATTTCAGGTTGCCCTGGTTGATTTCGACCGTGGATCGCCCCATGGTATTGGTGACGCCCGGAAAGTCCAGTGCAATTTTGGCCGGGGACTTGATGGAAAAACCAGTGGGAACAGCCGTCAGTGCCTGGGACAGTTCGATCCTGACCACCTCGGCACCACTCTGCATCGAACCAGAAACGGATTCGATGCTGGTCTGCACCACCTCGGCGCCCGTTTGCGAAGAACTGGGCTCCGAACCGGTTGCTGTTTGCGCCTGCGACGATAAAGCCGCCACTGCGAACGTGAGCATCAGCAAAACCCGCTGCGTCATATGTGCCTTCCAACCAATCTGACTGTTCATTTCGACCTCTCTTGCAGTTGTAATGCTGCGGGACGTTCAATCCACTCGCCCACAGCGTCCTGCACAATTTCACGCAGCACGACTTCTGTCTCGGTAATCTTGGTCACCCGACCATAGTTTTGGCCCAGATAGCTGCCAGGTCGCACTTGGTAGAGCAAATTATCAACCTTGATCAGCGCAGCCGGCTTGCCTTCCCTGACCAGACTACCGACCATCGACATGGTATCCAGCGGAAATGCTTCCAGCGCTTCCTTGCGCCGGGCCAACTCGGGCGCAATCAACGCATTGTTGGTCGCCGGTTGCGCCGAATCACGTTTGAGAGCCTGTGTCAGTTTTTCCTTGCTGAACGGCTCTATCAAACTCGCCTGGGTATAGGACTCCGGTTTGAATTGCTTGGGCTCGGAAATGGGTGTGACATGGGGACGCATCTCGCTTCTCTGCTCAGCCATCCACAGACGAAGTTCGTCCTCGCCGGAAGCGCCGCAGCCCGCCAGCGTGGCCAGAATCAAGGCAGAAATCCCCCAACGCATGGACATCATTTTTTGCCCCCTGCAGCCTTGTGCTGGGCCGCGATTTCACCGGCATCGAGATACCGGAAAGTCTTGGCAGTGGCATCCAGGGTCAGCGAGCCATCTTTGCCCGGGACGATGGTCAGGTTGTTGAGGGTCACAATCCTTGAGAGGTGGGCAATGTCGGAGGCAAAAGAACCCATGTCATGGTAACGACCCGACACGCGAATGGCAATCGGCAGTTCAGCGTAATAGTCCCTGACCGCGACCTGGCCGGGCCGGAACAAATCGAACTGCAGGCTGCGACCCAGGCCGGCCTGGTTGATGTCCGACAGTAGCGCATCCATTTCAGCCTTGCTTGGCAACTGCTTCTCCAACTGGGTAACGTACTGCAAGACCTGCTCGCGCTGTTTCCGGAGAGCATCCAGATTGATGGCCTTGGCGAGCTTGGTTCGGTACTCTTCGCGCAATTTGACTTCTTTTGCACGTTCCGCCTGCAACTCCTCATCCGCGCTGCTTAGCCAGACAAACCACAGGGCCACAACGATCACCAGCCCCACGAGCACAAAAAGCGCATAGCGCGGAAGCGGCGGCCATGCCACCGGGTTGCGGGTGTCCAAATTGCGAAACTGGCCCAACACCCGTTCCTTGAAGGCCGAAAAGTCAAAAGCAGACGATAGGGTTGCCATGGCTCGGTCCCGTTATTTCTTGACAGGCATGGAGGCAGCAGGGACTGCCGTCGATGCCGCAGAAGGTGCCGCTGAAACCACACCTGCGACAGGCTGCGCCTTTTGCGCTTCACTGGAACGTACCAGATGAACGCGCATGGTGAAATTGGAAACACGGCGCTGGTCATTCGGCGTCAACTTGATGCTGCCAGCCACAATTTCTACCAACTCTGGCTTGGCGAACCAGGGGGTGTTGTTGGCCAGATTGCGCAGGAGTTCCGACACCCGTTCATTGGACTGGGCAACACCTTGCAGCGTCAGAAGCTGGTTATCCTGGCGCATGCTGACAAGGAACACCCCTTCCGGAAGTTGCTTGCCCAGTTCGTACAAAAGATGGACCGGGAGGTTCCGGTCCGACTGCAGATTTTCCACCGCCTGTTGGCGGGCTCGCAAGGCGGCAATTTCAGCCTCCAGGGCCGCGATGCTCTTGATCTGTTCGTCCAGCTTTTTGATCTCACTGGACAACATTGAATTTTGGTCTTGCTGGGTAGATATCTGCCCCTCGATCCAGAGAAAAATCAAGCCAGCGATCAGCCCCCCAGCCAAGGCCGAAGCTCCCAGAGAGATGTTGAAGGTGTCCTGTCGTTTTTTGCGCGCAGCCTCACGGTGCGGAAGCAGGTTGATCAAAATCACTGCAGAAACCTCCGCATGGCAAGACCACAGGATGTCAGGTAGGACGGCGCCTCTCGGGTCATCTTCTTCAAGCGCACCCCATCACCAATTTCCATCCCGTCAAAAGGATTCACCAGGCTGCAGGGGAAGGTGATCTGCTGCGTGACAGCCTCGGTCAGGCCGGGAAGGGCAGCAGCCCCCCCTGCAAGCAGTACGTAATCCACCTTGTGGTGCGGTGTACTGGTAAAGAAGAACTGGAGTGCGCGTCCGATTTCCTGCACCATGCTCTCGATAAAAGGACGCAGCACGCTGCTTTCATAATCATCCGGCAGTTCGCCACTGCGTTTCTTGCTCTCGGCCTCTTCCAGGGAAAATCCGTACTGGCGCACGATCAACTGGGTCAACTGGGCGCCGCCAAAAGCCTGATCCCGCTCGTAGAGGACTTCGTCATCGCGAATGACCTGCATGCTGGTAGTCAAGGCACCAACCTCGAACAGGGCCACGATGGCCCCCACGCCCTTGTCGGGCAAATTTTCAATCAGACGCCTTGCGGCCAGACGGGACGCATAAGATTCCACATCGACGATAACGGGCTTGAGTCCGACCGATTCAGCCAGCCCCTGAATGTCCTGAACCTTTTCCCGGCGCGAGGCGGCGATGAGCACATCAACGTCGCCGGTCGAGGTGGCACTTGGACCGATGACACAAAAATCCAGACTCACCTCATCCAGGGGAAAGGGAATGTACTGGTTTGCCTCAGCCTCAACCTGCATCTCCAGCTCCATATCGGACAGGCCACCGGGCAGCACAATTTTCTTGGTGATCACCGCCGAGGGCGGCAAAGCCATGGCCACGTTCTTGGTCTTGGTTCCACTTTTTTTGAGCAGGCGACGCACCGCCTCGGCAACTTCGTCGAACTTCTCGATGTTGCCATCCGTGATCCAGCCGCGTTCCAGCGGCTCGATGGCGCAGCGTTCGAGCACAAATTGGCCCGCCTTGTTCTGGCTCAACTCCACCAGTTTGACACTGGAAGAACTGACATCCAGGCCCAGCATGGGTTCTGGCTGACGACTAAACAACGACCCCAAAGAGATCAAGCGCATCCCCTGAAACAAGCCGGCCAAAGACCGGGGAAACTTAAGAATTCACTTGAATGCTATCAGTAAGATCCTTGTCCTGCAAAGGTTTTTCCCGTATTGCACGGACACGACCGTTGTCAAAAGCAGACGTTTTGTATGGGATTGCAACAAGCCTGCTTGCTTGCATTGATGGTCCATCCCGGCCTCGAACACAATGCCGCCGACGGCATCGGATCCCTCGAAAAGGAAATTTTTATAATGTTGACGCGAACTTACAATCATTTTTATGCCCGCAAATTCCACCCCGAACGAATCACCCCCTGACAATGCAGGCATGAAATCATCTCGTAGCGCAGCCACACACCGGCTGCTTCGCATCAGCGCGTGGATAGGCGGTTTGGCGCTGGCCGCACTGGCTTCCCTGCTGATCACGGTCGCCATTGCATTGGCCGTCGCCTTTCCCAATTTGCCCGACGTTTCCGACCTGTCACAGTACCGGCCGAAGTTGCCCCTGCGCGTGTTCTCTGCTGAAGGTGAACTCATTGGCGAGTTTGGTGAGGAACGCCGCAATTTCACGCCCATCAAGGAGATCCCCAAAGTCATGACCGATGCGGTACTGGCCATCGAGGATGCCCGCTTCTACCAGCACGGAGGGGTGGACTATCTGGGTGTCATCCGGGCCGGACTGGCCAATGTGGGCAAAGCCAAAAGTCAGGGGGCATCCACCATCACGATGCAGGTCGCCCGCAACGTGTACCTGTCATCCGAAAAAACCTTTACCCGCAAGATTTATGAAATTTTGCTGACGTTCAAGCTTGAGCACATGCTGACCAAGGACCAGATCCTTGAGATCTACATGAACCAGATTTTTCTTGGTAATCGGGCCTATGGGTTTGCTGCAGCCGCCGAAACCTACTTTGGCAAACAACTCAAGGACATCAGCCTGGCCGAGGCGGCCATGCTGGCCGGCCTGCCAAAAGCACCTTCGGCCTACAACCCGATCATCAACCCCAAGCGAGCCCGCGCGCGCCAGCTCCACATCATCGACCGCATGCTGGAGAACGGTTTCATCACGGCAGAAGATGCCGCCCTTGCCAAAAAACAGGAATTCAAGGTGAAATCGGGTAGCGACAGCACCCACGGACATGCCGACTACGTGGCCGAAACGGTGCGCCAGCTGATGTATGCCCAGTACGGCGATGAAACCTATACGCGCGGACTGAATGTCTACACCACCATCAAGTCGGCCGATCAGGAAGTGGCCTACAAGGCCCTGCGGCAAGGCATCATGGACTTCGATCGACGCCAGCCCTACCGCGGCCCCGAGAAATTCGTCAATCTCCCGCTCAAACCCCAGGAATTGGAGGACGCCATTGACGATGCACTGGACGATCACCCCGACAACGGCGATCTGATGTCGGCCCTGGTACTGGAAGTCAGCCCCAAGAAAGTACTGGCCACTCGACAAAACGCAGAGACCTTCGAAATTACCGGCGAAGGGTTGCGTCTCGCCCACGCCTCCCTGTCGCCCAAATCACCGTCAAAAATCAGAATCCGTCGCGGCGCGATCATCCGTGTGCTCAAAACACCGAAAAACACCTGGGAAATCGCCCAACTCCCGGAGGTTGAAGGGGCCTTTGTTTCCCTTGATCCACGTGACGGCTCGATCAAGGCGCTGGTGGGTGGCTTTGATTTTGTCAAAAACAAATTCAATCATGTGACACAGGCCTGGCGCCAGCCCGGCTCGAGTTTCAAACCCTTCATTTATTCCGCCGCTCTGGAAAAGGGCTTCACGCCCGCTACGGTGGTCAACGACGCCCCCCTGTTTTTCGACCCCGAACTCACGGGCGGCCAGCCGTGGGAGCCGAAGAACTACGACGGTACTTTTGAAGGTCCGATGACGTTGCGTCGTGGCATGGCCAAATCGAAGAACATGGTCTCGATCCGCGTCCTGAACGCCATCGGGGCTCCATATGCCCGGGACTGGATTACGCGCTTCGGTTTCGAGGCCGAAAAACATCCGCCCTACCTGACCATGGCACTCGGCGCGGGTTCGGTCACCCCCATACAGATGGCTACTGCCTACTCGGTCTTTGCCAATGGCGGCTATCGCATCAACCCCTGGCTTATCACCAAAGTCACGGAACAAAAGGGCAAAGTGCTGGTGCAAACCCAGCCCCCGGTACTGGACGAATCGGCACGCGCCATTGACCCGCGCAACGCCTTCATCATGTCCAACCTGCTGCAAGAGGTCACCCGCTCGGGTACGGCCGCACGTGCGCAGGCCGTCCTCAAGCGGCCCGATCTGTATGGCAAGACCGGCACCACCAATGATTCCATGGACGCCTGGTTTGCCGGCTTTCAGCCCACGCTGACGGCGGTGACCTGGATCGGCTATGACTCGCCGCGCAAGCTGGGCGACAAGGAAACCGGGGGGGGCTTAAGCCTGCCCGTATGGATCAGCTACATGGAACACGCCCTCAAGAACGTTCCGGTGTCCGAACTCAGCCCCACCGAGGGTATCGTGCGGGTGGGGGGCGAGTGGTTTTACGACGAATACGCCGGCGAAGGTGGCGTGAAAAGCCTGGGCCTGGAAGACCTGCCTGCCGCCATCGCCCCGCCTGCAGCCGGCCAGGTTGTCCCACCGGCCACCGGCCAGGTCCCGCCACCGGCGGCTGTCCAGATCGTGCCACCGGCCGAGGAAAAGAACAGGATCCTCGATCTGTTCAAGAACTGATCAGGCCATGAAATCCATCGGACCGCCGGCCTGATCGCTGGCATAACTCGACAGGCTCGCAAAGAACTCCCCCTGCCCCTTGGTATCCATCCACTGCCGGCCATCAAACTTGTAGTGATAGCCCCCGGATCTGGCCGCAAGCCAGATTTCATGCAACGGTTTTTGCAGATTGATGATGATCTGGCTCTTGTTCTGAAACGTGATGGTGATCATGCCCCCGACCCGCTGGTTGTCGATATCCGTGTCGCCTTCGTCGTTGATGCGGTCGCAGCTGGTTTCGATGGCGCGCAGGACGGATTCCGCACGATCCATGAATTCGGTATCGGTCATTACAATTTCGTGATGTTGCAAACGAAACAAATTCTAGTCAGTGCGATTGTCCTTGCCGCCAGCATGGCCGGACTGACCGCCTGCGGACAGCCCGGCGCACTGTATTTGCCAACCGAGCCGGCAGCCGCTCGACGCGCCACGCTGCCCCAATCCATGATCCTCGGCATGCCTGCTGAGGCTTCCACCGCCCTACCCGCCCAACCGCCCGCTTCGGCACCTACATCCAAATGACCGCGCAAAACCTTCCCGGCCAACCCCAGGTCGCCTATCGGGGCGATCAACTGTTCATCGAAGACGTCCGCCTCGGGGATCTCGCGCGTGAACATGGCACCCCGCTGTTCGTCTATTCGAAAGCCGCCATGCTCTCGGCGCTGGCCGCCTACCAGCGCGGCTTCGCCGGCCGCAACGCACGGATTTGTTACGCCATGAAAGCCAACTCTTCGCTCGCCGTGCTGCAGGTGTTTGCCCAGGCCGGCTGCGGCTTTGACATCGTCTCCGGCGGCGAACTCGAACGCGTGCTGGCCGCAGGTGGCGAACCCCAAAAAATCATCTTCTCCGGCGTCGGAAAAACCCGCGCTGAAATGCGCCGAGCGCTGGAGATCGGCATCGGCTGCTTCAATATCGAGAGCGAAGCCGAGCTGGAGGTTCTCAACCAGGTCGCCCTGGGTCTGGGCTTGCGCGCCCCGGTCAGCATTCGCGTCAACCCCAACGTGGACCCCAAGACGCACCCCTACATCTCCACCGGCCTGAAAGGCAACAAGTTCGGCATCGCCCACGAGCGCACCCTGGCCACCTACCAGCGCGCCGCCGCGCTGCCCGGCCTGCACGTGGTGGGCATCGACTGTCACATCGGCTCCCAGATCACGCAAGAATCGCCCTATCTGGACGCCATGGACCGCGTGCTCGATCTGGTGCAGGCCATCGAAGCCGCCGGCATTCCGATTCACCACATCGACTTCGGCGGTGGCCTGGGCATCGACTACAACGGCGATGCCCCGCCAGCGGCCGATGCGCTGTGGGCCAGCCTGCTGGCCAAGCTCGATGCGCGCGGCTTCGGCACGCGCCAGTTGATGATCGAGCCGGGCCGTTCGCTGGTGGGGAATGCCGGTGTGTGCCTGACCGAAGTGCTGTACCTCAAGCCGGGCGAGCAGAAGAATTTCTGCATTGTCGACGCCGCCATGAACGATCTGCCGCGGCCGGCCATGTACCAGGCGTTTCACCAGATCGTGCCCTTGGCACCGCGCACCGGCGCGACCACCACCTGGGACGTGGTCGGCCCGGTCTGCGAAAGCGGCGACTGGCTGGGGCGTGACCGCGTACTTGAGGTGCAGCCCGGTGACCTGCTGGCGGTGCTGTCAGCCGGGGCCTACTGCATGAGCATGGCCAGCAACTACAACACGCGTGGGCGCGCCGCGGAGATCCTGGTCAGCGGTAACAAACCCCACCTGATCCGCCAGCGCGAAAGCGTGGCCGACCAGATCCGCAATGAACGCCTGATCGACTAAAACTCTTTTTTTGCTACTTTTTCGATAGCCGCCTGCGCCATCCAGGCAACGGCGCGGGCCATTAATTACCCCTGGCACGGACGATGCGCCAGCCCAGCAGGGTACCCAGGATGAGGGCATAGACCCCGACCTCGGCAAAATTATTCTTGCCGGCACGCATCCAGAAAAAGTGCAGCAGCGCCGTCGCCGCCACGACATACACCAGCCGGTGCAGCAACTGCCAGCGCCGCCCGCCCAAGGCCTTGATGGCCCGGTTGAAGGAGGTGGCAGCCAGGGGCGTCAGCAACACGATCGACGTGAATCCCACCAGGATAAAAGGTCGCTTGGCGATGTCTTTCGCGATGTCGGCCACATCCAGCCCCATGTCGAACCAGCTGTAGCTCAGCAAATGAAGCAGCGCATAGAAATAGACGAACAGCCCCAGCATCCGGCGCAACCGTGCCAGCGCTGGCTGCCTGAACAAGACGCGCAAGGGTGTGACCGCCAGCACCATGCACAGGAAGCGCAAGGTCCAGTCGCCCGTGGAGCGGACCAGCGCCTCCGCCGGATTGGCGCCGAGCTGGTTGGCGATGGCCGCATACAGCAGCCAGCCGAACGGCAACAGCGCCAACGCAAATGCCAGGGGCTTGGCAACCGGACTCAGCAAAATGGCGCTCATACGTTCTGGGGCGGGGCAAGAAGGCAGCAGGCCAAACGAGCCATCACGCCGGTGCAGCAGCCGCCTCAATAAAACTTCTTGAGGTCCATGCCCGCATACAACTGCCCGACCTGCGGCTCGTAGCCGTTGAACATCAGCGTCTTGCGTTTCCTTGCAAACAGGCCGTCTTCGCCGATGCGCCGCTCGCTGGCCTGACTCCAGCGCGGGTGATCCACCGTCGGATTCACGTTGGAATAGAAGCCGTATTCATTGGCCGCCGCCTTGTTCCAGGCCGTTGCAGGCTGGCGGTCGGTAAAGCGGATCTTCACCAGGCTCTTGCCGCTCTTGAAGCCGTACTTCCACGGCACCACCAGCCGCAGCGGTGCGCCGTTCTGCTTGGGCAGCACCTCGCCGTACATGCCGAAGGCCAGCAGGGTCAGCGGATGCATGGCCTCGTCCAGGCGCAACCCCTCGACATAAGGCCAATCGAGCACGCGCGAGCCGACATAGGGCATGGTCTTGGGGTCAGCCTGTGTGACGAACTCGACGTATTTGGCGCTGCCCAACGGCTCCACCTTCCTGATCAGTGCCGCCAGGGAGTAGCCCACCCATGGAATCACCATGGACCAGCCCTCGACACAGCGCAGGCGGTAGATGCGCTCTTCCTGGGCGCTGAGCTTGAGCAGATCTTCCAACGCGTACTTGGCCGGTTTTTTCACCAGCCCTTCCACCTCTACCGTCCACGGCGAAGTCACCAGGGTGTGCGCGTTGTGGGCCGGGTCTTCCTTGTCGAGGCCGAACTCGTAGAAATTGTTGTAGCTGCTCGCGTCCTTGTAGTCCGTGAGCTTGTCCAGCGTCACGGCACCGCTGACGGAAGACCTCACCCCCGACAGGGCCGGCAGTTTGCCCGGACGCGCACCCGACATCTGGGCCCGTGCATCGCGCGCCGCCCAGGACGCCAGGGCCGCCCCCGTCACGCCGCCGGCCATCAGGCGCAGCAGCTCTCGTCGGCCCTGATAAGCAGGCTGCGGCGTGATTTCGCTGGGAACCGGGTGGAGGTAGCCGGAGTCACGTGTCTTGATCAACATGGTGTTGTCCTTGTGTCGAAATGGAGGTGGGACCGCACCCATTCTGGCAAAGTTCCCGTCGGTCTGCGCGGAGAAACCCTGGCACCGCGCAGAGACAACAAAAAAGGCGGGGCTTTTTTCAAAGACCCGCCTTGATAGGGCGTTGTTTGACGGCGGCCGGAGGCCGTCCTCTTTCAGCGCAAGCCGGCGATGTAGTCCGCCACCGCCTTGATCTCGCGGTCATTCAGCTTGGCGGCCACCTGGGCCATCTGCGGACTGTTCTTGCGCACGCCGTCGCGGAACGCCACCAGTTGGGTCGCCGTGTAGTCGGCATGCTGACCGCTCAGGCGCGGGTACTGCGCGGGGATGCCGGCACCGGTGGGGCCATGGCAGCCGGCACAGGCAGGGATCTGCCGGTCGGCAATGCCGCCGCGGTAGATGCGCTCACCCAAGGCCACCAATTCCTTGTCCTTGGCAAAGCCGGGCTTGGCCTTGTTGGCTGCAACCCAGTAAGCGATGTTTTTCATGTCGTCATCAGACAAGGTCGAGGCAAACCCCGACATCACGGCGTTGTTGCGCTTGCCGGATTTGAATTCCTGCAATTGCTTGACCAGGTATTCCGGATGCTGCTGGGCCAGCTTGGGGTTGGCGGTGATGGTCGAATTGCCGTCGGCGGCATGACAAGTCACACAGACGGTGGCGAATTTGGCTTCGCCCTTGGCCGGATCAGGCTTGGCCGGCGCAACCGCCTGGGCCTCCTGGGCTGCATTGGAAAAAGCAGGTGCCGCCAGCGCGGCAGCCATCAACAGGTGAGCAATCAGCTTCATGGTTCGTATCGTTTCCTGTGAGCAAAACTGTCTGATTCTACAATGCGACTCCAGGCCCCCTTTCAAATTTGATGACCAACACCTCCAAAACTCCGGCCCCGCCTTCCCAGGCCGGCGCTCCGGGCGCCGGCGCCAAATCGGCCGCCACCACCGCCCTGGGCTGGCTGCATACCGCCAAATTCCTCACCACGGCGCCGGAACTGCACTTCTTGCCCCCTCTGGAGGTCCCTGAAATCGCGTTTGTGGGGCGCTCCAATGCGGGCAAATCCACCTGCATCAACACCCTGACGCAGCAAAAGCAATTGGCCTATGCCTCCAAGAAGCCGGGGCGCACCCAGCACATCAACCTGTTTTCCCTGGGCAAGCAGGGCGTGACCGATGCGGTGCTGGCCGACTTGCCCGGCTATGGCTACGCGGCCGTGCCCAAGCAGGACAAGATCCGCTGGCAGCAGGTCATGGCCAACTACCTGGTGACGCGTGAAAACCTCAAGGGCATCGTGCTGCTGTGCGATCCGCGCCACGGGTTGACCGAGCTCGACGAGGTGCTGCTGGAAGTGATCCGGCCCAGGGTCGAAGCCGGCCTGAAATTCCTGGTCATCCTGACCAAGGCCGACAAGCTCACCCGCAGCGAAGCGGCGAAGGCCCTGTCGATCATGAAACTGCAGGCTGGTGGCGGCGAAGTGCGGCTGTTTTCCGCCACCAAGCGCACCGGCATCGAGGACGTGGCCCAGTTGCTGTGGCAATGGGTCCACCCGGAGACGCCGGCGATCGCTCCATGATCAACACCTGGCTCCAGCCCCTGCCGCACGGCATCACCCTGAGTTGTCGTGCCGCGGGCGAGCCGGGCCGCCCGGTGCTGATGTTTCTGCATGGCTTCCCCGAGGCCGCCTTCGTCTGGGACGCCCTGCTGGAGCACTTCGCCCGGCCTGAGCACGGCGGCTACCGCTGCATTGCCCCGAACCTGCGCGGCTTCGAGAAATCCAGCAGCCCGCAGGATGTGAGCGCCTACCGCGCCAAACATCTGGTGCAGGACATTGCGGCGCTGATTGCGATCGAAGCCAAAGACCAGGGGGGCCAACTCGCCTGCCTGATCGCCCATGACTGGGGCGGTGCCGTGGCCTGGAACCTGGCCAACCAGTTGCCGCATCTGGCGCAGAAACTGGCCATCATCAATTCGCCCCACCCCGGCACCTTTTTACGCGAACTGAAGACCAACCCGAAGCAGCAGGCCGCCAGCGCCTACATGAACTTCCTGATCCGGCCCGATGCCGAGAAGCTGCTGGCGCAGGACGACTACCGGCGCCTGTGGGAATTCTTCACCGGCATGGGTGCGGGTGCCGAGGGGTTCGGCTGGCTGACCGAGACGGTCCGGGCCCGCTACCGCGAAGTGTGGGACTTCGGCCTGACCGGGGGCTGCAACTACTACCGGGCCTCGCCCTTGCGCCCGCCCCGGCCGGAAGACCCGGCTGCCAGCACCATCGAGTTGCCGCACGCGATGCTCACCGTCAGCCTGCCGACCCTGGTGCTCTGGGGCATGGGCGATTCGGCGCTGCCGCCCGAGCTGATCGACGGCCTGGATGACTACATCCCGCAGCTGACCCTCAAGACCGTGGCCGATGCAACCCACTGGATCGTGCATGAACAGCCGCAGTTCGTGATCGACACCCTGCAGTCATTTTTGCGATAAACAAACGCCGTCAGCGCCGGTCAGTACACCGGCGCCTCTCCATCGGGACGGTCCTTGAAACGCTTGTGGACCCAGTAGTACTGGGCCGGCATGGTGTTGATCACCTGCTCCAGCCAATGGTTCATGTAGGCCGTGTCGGCCTGCACGTCATCACTCGGGAAATTCGCCCAGGCCGGATGCACCTCGATGTCGTACCCGGCCTTCGTCATGCGCGCGGTCACCGGCACCACCTTGGCGCGCCCCAGCCTAGCAAAGCGCGACAGCGAGGGGACGGTCGCAGCCGGCACACCATAAAACGGCACGAAGACCGATTCATTTCGCCCGAAATTCATGTCCGACAGCAGGTACAGCAATTCGCCCGCGCGCAATGCCGTGATGATGGGCTTGACCCCTTCGTCGCGGTAAAAAAGGCGCAGCTGGCCAAACCGCCGCCGCCCGTCATGCAGCCAGGCATCCACGGCCTGGCTGCGCTGCGGCGTATAGATGCTGACCATGGGCCGGTCCAGCTGCTGGTTCAGCGCGGTGCCGCCGGCATCCAGGCCATAGAAATGGGGCGCAAATAGGACGGTGGGTTCGCGCCCTTGCAGTTCTTGCACGGCCCCGGTGATCCGCAGTCGCGCACGCACGATCTCGGGTCGGCCGTGCCAGAGCCAGGACCGGTCAAACCAGGCTTGCGCGAAATAGACAAAGCTCTGGCGCGCCCAGCGGCGGCGCTCCTTCAGGGAACGATCCGGGAAACACAGCGCCAGATTGGTCAACACCACCTTGCGGCGCGGTACCGCCAGCACGTAGAGCACCAGCCCGACCAGCGTACCCAGTGCACGCACCCAGCCCAGTGGCAAAGGCGCAATCAGACGCATGAACACAACACCGGGATGCTGCATCACAACCCCTCCTGCCGCGGCTGCTTGTAACGGGCGTAGCCCCACAAATACTGCTGCGGACACGCTTCAATCAGTTGTTCCATGGCGCGATTGATGCGGGCCGCTGCCTGTACCGGATCCGGGGGCAGTTCTTCAGCCAAGGGCTTCACATGCACCCGGTAGCCCCGGCCCCAAGTCAGGCGTTCACCCCAGGCCACCAGCACCACGGCGCCGGTCTGCCGGGCCAGCCGGGCCGACAGGGTCATGGTGTAGGCCTGCCGGCCGAAAAACGGCGCCCACACGCCCAGCCCTTCGGGCGGTACCTGATCCGGCAACAGCCCCACCGACTGCCCCTGGCGCAGGGCCTTGAGCAGTTGCTTCACGCCGCTCATCGTCGTGGGCACGGCGTGCAGGCCCGGACGCGTGCGCGCCGTGGCCACCAGGGCACGCAACCACGGCTTGCGCGCCGGACGGAACAGCACCGTCATGGGCTGGCGCGCGCCAAAGCGCCCGGCATAAGCCTGGGCGGTGATTTCGAAACAACCCATGTGTGGCGTCAAAAAAACGATGCCCCGCCCCTGCGTCAGGGCCGCCTCGACCAACTGGTCGCCATCCCAAAGAATCGGCACCGGTCGCCCCAGCCACAGGCGCGGCAATTCGGCCACCAGCCGGCCCGCCTGTCCGACCGCACCCAGCCACCGCGCCGGTCCATAGCCGGCCTGCTGCGCGTTGTCCAGGAAACGGCGGCGATACACCCCGGACAGGACAAACGCGCCCCAGCCTAGCAGCCAGCCCAGGCCATGCAGCAGCCATAAAGGCAGAATCGACAGGAATCGGAACAGGGTGATCATGACTCGGATAAAATACAGGGGTCGCTGAGTTACGGAACTACTTGCAGGGCGACACGCACAGGTGTGCAGCTTCGAACAAAGCTCACATTGTGCCCTGTCAATTTCGACACATCTGCTAAAGCGTTCGCCGAAGCTCCCAAGCCCAAGCAACGCGTCTTGAAAAACTTGTTTGTGGAGCTTAAACAAAATGGCGAACGATTACCTCTTTACGTCCGAATCTGTTTCCGAAGGTCATCCCGACAAGGTCGCGGACCAGGTTTCCGATGCGATCCTTGACGCGATCTTCAAGCAGGACCCGCGTTCGCGCGTGGCGGCCGAGACGCTGACCAATACCGGTTTGGTGGTGCTGGCCGGCGAGATCACCACCAACGCCCATGTGGACTACATCCAGGTCGCGCGCGACACCCTCAAGCGCATCGGCTACGACAACACCGAGTACGGCATCGACTACAAGGGCTGCGCCGTGCTGGTGGCCTACGACAAGCAGAGCAACGACATCGCCCAGGGCGTGGATCACGCCAGTGACGACCACCTCAACATCGGCGCTGGCGACCAGGGCCTGATGTTCGGCTATGCCTGCAGCGAAACCGCCGAGCTGATGCCCGCCCCCATCCACTACGCCCACCGCCTGGTGGAGCGCCAGGCGCAATTGCGCAAGGACGGCCGCCTGCCTTTCCTGCGCCCCGACGCCAAGAGCCAGGTCACCATGCGCTATGTCGATGGCAAGCCGCACAGCATCGACACCGTGGTGCTGTCCACCCAGCACAGCCCCGACCAGAGTGAAACCCAGACCAAGATGAAGGCCTCGTTCACCGAAGCCGTCATCGAAGAGATCATCAAGCCGGTGCTGCCCAAGGAATGGCTCAAGAACACCCGCTACCTGGTCAACCCGACCGGCCGTTTCGTCATCGGTGGCCCGCAGGGCGACTGCGGCCTGACCGGTCGCAAGATCATTGTGGACACCTACGGCGGTGCCTGCCCGCACGGCGGTGGCGCCTTCAGCGGCAAGGACCCCTCCAAGGTGGACCGCTCGGCCGCTTACGCCGCCCGTTATGTGGCCAAAAACATCGTGGCCGCCGGCCTGGCCAGGCAATGCCAGATCCAGGTCGCCTACGCCATCGGCGTGGCCAAGCCGATGAACATCACGGTCAACACCCAGGGCACCGGCGTGATTGCCGACGAGAAAATCGCCGCCCTGGTGAACGAGCACTTCGACCTGCGTCCGAAAGGCATCATCCTGATGCTGGACCTGCTGCGCCCGATCTACGAGAAGACGGCGGCCTACGGTCACTTCGGCCGCGAAGAACCCGAGTTCACCTGGGAGCGCACCGACAAAGCTCAAACGCTGCGTGCAGCGGCGGGCCTTTAAGGCACGCATTCGCGCCAGCGAATTTTGGGTTTTGAGACGAAGTCACAAGGCACAGGCATGAAACTGCAGACACAACGCTGGATCGATCGCTGGGTTGGCCAGCTCCTGTGCGGCGTGGTGTCGCTGTGGGCACGCTTGATCGGCACACGCCGGCCCCGCATCCAGCCCGGCCGCGCGCCGCGCCACATCCTGGTCATCCTGTTGTCCGAGATGGGCAGCATCGTGCTGGCCGGCCCGATGTTCGCGGCGCTGCGCCAGCGCCACCCCGGCGCTACCGTGCATGTGCTGCAGCTGAAGAAAAACCAGGAAGTCTCGCGCATGCTGCAGCTCACGCAGGACGAGCACCTGCATGGCATCGACGACAGCTCGGGCCTGACCCTGCTGCGCGACATCTGGCGCGTCAGCGTCGCCATGCGCCGCCTGCCGCTGGATGCCGTGATCGACTGCGAGCTGTTCTCGCGCATCAGCAGCCTGCTGTCCTACATGACGGGGGCACCCTTGCGCTCCGGCTTCACGCCGCACACGCAGGAAGGCCTCTACCGTGGCAGCTATATCAACCGCGCCATTCCCTACAACCCCTACCAGCACATCAGCAAGCAGTTCCTCTCGCTGGTCGATGCGCTGGAGGGCGACAGCGCGCCGCGCAACAAGGCCGCGCCGATCCGCGAGCTGCCGGCCGAGACCGGCCTGTCGGTGCCTTTCGAGGCGGCCGAACTGCTGGCCTACCGCAGCAAGGTGCTGGCCGACCATCCCGTGCTCGCGAACCGCAAGATCGTGCTCATGTACCCGGGCGGCGGCATTCTGCCCGAGCGCGCCTGGCCGGTGGAACACTACGCCCGCGTCGCGCGCGGCCTGTGCGAGGCCGGCCACAGTGTCGGACTGATCGGCCTGCGCGACGATGCGCCGCTGGCCGAAGACCTGGTGGCACGCACTGGCAGCCCGGCCTGCGTCAACCTCACCGGCTACACGCGCAGCCTGCGCGAACTGCTGATGCTGTTCCATGCCAGCGACCTGCTGCTGACCAACGACGGCGGGCCCGGCCATTTCGCCAGCCTGACGCCGATCCGTACCCTCATGTTCTTCGGTCCCGAAACCGGCCGGCTCTACGGCCCGCTGCCCGGCACCTATGGGCCGCGCGCCACCGTCTATGAGTCAGGCATCGCCTGCTCGCCCTGTCTCAGCGCCTACAACCACCGCCTGACCTTCTGCGACGGTGACAACCAGTGCCTCAAGCGCATCGCCCCCGACCCGGTACTGGCCGATGCGCTGCGCGACCTGCAATCTGCGACGGTCGCCTCCCTTTCATGACCATTTCCCAGCCCCCCTTGCGCGAGCGCCTGTGGCGCCTGATCGACTGGCTGCACAGCTTTCGCTATGTCCGCTTCGGGCTGGTGGGTGCCAGTGGCACCGTGGTCAATCTGGCGGTGCTCTACACGGCGCACGAGTACCTCTTCAGCGCCATCGAGCCGCCAGGCAGCAAGCCCTACTTCTCTCTGGCACTGGCGATTGCTGTAGCCACGGTCAACAACTTCACCTGGAACCGCCTGTGGACCTGGTCCGACCGCTCGCATGCCACCGCCACCCAGCCGGATGAGGGTGTCTCCCTGCGCGGCCTGCTGGCACAACTGGGGCAATACGCCGCGGCTTCCTGGCTGGGTATTGCCCTGCAATACGCCCTGACGCTGTGGCTGGCGCATTTCATGCACTACATGCTGGCCAATGTGATCGCCATCGTGATCGCCAGCGTCAGCAACTTCATCGCCAACGACCGCTGGACTTTCCGGCACCGCCGCAAGCCATAATCCGGGGCCAGGCCGGCGTCTTCCTTCTCGCGGCCTGAAGACAGCCATGCGCCCCAACGACCTCCCGTCCAAGCACGCCTCCACCGTCTACTGGCTTGCCCTGCTGGTATTGGCGCTCGCGGTCCACGCCTTCGGCCTGGATGGGCAATACATCCCCAGCAATGGCGACGAGATGGTCTATGCCCACATCGCGCGCGAAACCGCCGCGACCGGCCAGTGGCTGCCGCTGGCCTCCGAGCTGCCCGACACGCGCAACACCAAGCCGCCGCTGCTGTTCTGGCAGGCCATGGTGGCCGGCGACTGGGGCCAGCACTGGAGCCTGGCCGCGCTGCGCACGCCCAGCCTCCTCTACAACCTGCTGATTGCTGCCGCGATTGCCGCCTGCCTGCGGCTGGTGACGCGGCGCTGGTCCGAGGGGCTGCTGGCCGCCTGTCTCTACCTGGCTTTTTTCAGCACCTTCCGCTACTGCCGTCCCTACCTCACCAGCGCGCCCGAGACCTTCTGGTTCAGCCTGCCGCTGTTCGGCCTGCTGTGGCAGCGCCTGCGCGCGCCCGGCAGCGGCCCGGGCTGGGGTCTGCACATCCTTTTCGGCCTGGGCCTGGGCCTGGGCCTGGCCTACAAGTCGTTCGCGTTGATCGCACCGGCGGCCGCCGCCTGGTGGCTGGCACTGGTGCTGAGCGAAGCGCACCTGAGCTGGCGTACGCTGCTGGGCCACACCTTGCGCACCGGGTTCAGTGCCGCCCTGGGCTTGGGCGTGTTCGCGCTGTGGTTCGTGCTCGACCCCGACCCGGCCGCCGTCTGGCGCGAATTCATCGTCGGCGAGAACGCCGCCAAGTTCTCCGACGCACGCGGCTACTGGCAGGAAGCGCTGTCGCTCAGCGGCTCCAGCCTCTGGTCGCAACTGCTGGCCTATGCGGTCAATGCCGGCCTGCTGTTCTTTGCCGTGCTCGGCCTGGGCTGGCTGGGCCTGAAAAAACTGCCGCAACTGCGCCCGGGAAAAGGCGCTTGGCCGCTGCCGCCGCACCTGGCCATCCTGCTCGGCTGGTCGCTGGTCTGGCTGCTGGTCTTCCTGTTCCCGAGCCAGCGCTCGGCGCGCTATGTGATTCCGGCCATGCCGGCGGTGGCCATGCTGCTGGCACTGTACTGGCGCGACATCGGCCGCCTGTGGTTCGTGCCCACCCTGCTGCTGTCGGCCCTGGCCTTGCTGGTGCTGGGCCGCATCGCCTGGGTCGGCCACAGCCTGCAGTTGTCCACCCTCGGGGAAATTTCCCTGACGCTGTTGATCATGGCCGCCGCTGCGCTGCTCATAGCGGCCGGGCTGGGGCGTGCCGGTTGGACGCGCTCGTGCGCGCTGCTGGCCTGCCTGTTGGTTTACGCGGGCTTTGACCTCACGGTCGCGCCGCTCGATGGCCCCCCTGGCCGCTATGCCCCTCAGATGGCCCAGCGCCTGCTTGCCAGCGGCTCCGGCGAGGCCCGTGGGGTGGCCGTGCCCAACAATTTCAACGGCCAGTACGAACGCTATCGCTTCCTGTTGCCCGGGCCGCACAGGTTCGTGCCGTATGACACCGATGCGCGTGCCCTGGCGCGCGTGCAGCCGGGTAGCACGCTGCCGACACCGGCCGGGCAACTCGACCAACTGCTAACCGGACACGCGGCCGTGGTCTGGGGCCAGTCCAGCCAGGAGGAAGTGGTCCCGCCCTGCCTGCCCGGCTGCACCGTGCTGGGCGAGCGCTGGCAACTCAGGAGCCGTTACCTCAGCGGCGAAATCACCCTGGCCAACCTCTGGTATCCGCAGCAGTGGTTGTTCCGGCGCGAGTGGCTTTTGGTCCGCGCCACGCCGCATTGACGCGGCGGATGCCACGGACCAGCCAGCCCATCTGCAGAACGACCCAGAGCCAGGGGTCGATCAGTGCATCCCACAGATTGCCCGTGGGCAGCCGCAGCAGCACGTACAGCACCAGCACCGACCCCAGCAGGTACGAGACCCATCGCCAGGGATGACGCGGCCCGACAACCATCCAGGGCAGAACGGCCACCAACACCGCCACCCCCGTGGCCGCCGGGCTGAAGCCAGCCGCATAAATGGGCAAGGGCAACACTGCGAACGTGTCCAGCAACAAGAGCCAACCCAGCAACACGCCGCCCAGGCCGGCCCATTGCAGCGCACGCCCCTGAGCCGGATCAGACAGGCGGCATGACCCGGTTCTCAAAATCAGCACCAGGCTCACCCCACAAATCGCGGTACTCATCAGGCTGGGCATCTGAAACGCCAGCCCGAGCCAGAAGGCGGGCGACACCGGGCCCGGGATCAGGGTCCACACGAACAGCAACCCGGCCAGCCCCAGCCGGAACCGGCGTGGCCACCGGCATCCCAGGGCCATGACGAGAAAGGCCAGCACGATGGCCCAGCTCAGGTAGCGGGCGATGCGCATGAGTGCCAGGTCCGGCAACGCTGGCGTTTGCGTTGAAAGCAGGGCGTGAAGGACAGCAGTCAATTCCATGGTCTTGCCGCTAGGGCCTGTTCACACTAATTTTGCAAGTGCGAACATGATGAAAACCGCGCCAATCTAGGCGCGCGACGACGCCCAGACTGGCCGTCTGGACTAGGAGTGCAACAACGAGTGGCGCGGTTTTCATCATGTTCCCTTCGGGTTGCGGCCAAAAATGCCATGCGCTAGGCGCGAAACGCAGCCGGAGTCTTCCTCCGGCAAGGCGTTCGCAACGCCGCGCATGGCATTTTTGATCCGTAACGCATCTTGCAAAATTAGTGTGAACAGGCCCTAGATCAATGAGGTTGGGGGGTCAAGGCAAAACGCTGCCAGGCAATCGCGCGGCGCTGGTCGGTGTAGCTCACCCAGAGGCTGTTATCAGCCCATGCCATGGAGGGATAGGAATACTCGCTTGATCCCTCCCCGTGCTCCAGGGTCAGCAGTTGCGTCCACTGCAGGCCATCGTGCGACACGCTCAGATCCAGCACAGAACGTGAATCGGGCAGCGGATTGTGCGCAAGGAACATGAGTCCGGGTTGCAGCGCCAGTCCGGCGATGGAGGCATCCGGGTTGGGCAAGGGCAAATCCGGCAAATCCTGCCAGTGCTGCCCGCCGTCGAGTGTCTGGGCGGCCCTGATCTTCTTCTGCGCACCGTTGTCGCGCATCAGGGCCAGCCAGTCGGTCTCGGAACGCATCAACAAGGTCGGCTGCAACAAGTGCCCGCGATGGGATATGCGCGCCATGCCCCGGAATTCTCCCGCTGCATCAAAGCGCAAGGCCACAGGATACTTGTACCCCAGTTCGAAATACACCGGCAGCACCATGCCGCCATCGGCCAGAGGCAAAGGCATGGCCCGCACCAGGTGACTGGTTTTCCACAACCAGGACAAGGGCAACACCCGCACAGGCCGGAATGCCAGCCGCGAAAAATCCTTGCCGTCATCAACTTGCATCAGATGCATGATTCGCCCCGCGGCCCAGCCACCGAGCCCTGTAGCCACCACAAACAGGTGAACCCGGCCCTGGCCATCGCGCCAGGCCACCGGATTGCCCAGGCGCCGCAACCCAAAGCCCAGTGCGTAACGCCCCAGATGACGGTCGACGACTATTCGCGCCGGACTCCATTGCTGCGTGGCGCGATCGAACTGCGAAGCGGCAATCTGCACATCGGGCGCACTTTCCCGCGAACCCGCGAACCAGAATGCCAGCAGTGTGGAAGAGTGTCCTGCCGGCATGGCCAGCAAGGTACTCGAATGGGCCGCCGGCGTGTTGGCCGGCATGGGAATCCGACCGCGGGCCTGTGCGACGAGGGCGGCCCCACGCCCGCCTTGCGCCGAGAGGGGCCACACGGCGCGGGGTTCTGGCGGTACCGGCTCGCGGCGCGCCAGATCCAGCGTCAGCAGGAGCGCACAGAAACCCAGGCCAACCACCATTCGCAGGCCCAGGGAACGGGCCAGCCAGGAAAATGAAAGGTGGGTCACAGTACTGCTGCTTGGATGGGGTGAAGGTGGTGCTGCTGCCAGACTGGGACGAGTGTACTCAAATCAGGGAGCGCGACGAGTGGACCGGGTGCGCCGGCTATCATGCTTCCACCTCGGATCCCGAACGGACACCCCCAACATGCGCAATCGCTACTGTTCAATGGCCACCATCGCGCTCGGCGTGGCCCTGTTCAACCTACCCGTCCTGGCACAGGAGCCCAACGCCCGCGTGGAGCGCGCCCCGGCTGCAGCCCCCGCAGCCGACGCGGAACCCTTGCGGCCGGTCATCGACACCACCAAACCCCCGCCGCCCACCATTGCCGATCTGGTGCTGCTGCTGCGCAGCTACCAGCCCGACCTGGAGCGAACCCGGAAAGTTCGCGCCGACCTGGAGGCACCGCTGCCGGCAAGCGAGGACGCAGCCGATCTGGCTATTGCCTGGCACAAAAAAGCCATTGCCGCAGAGGAGCTGCAGGAAGTCGAGAAACGGACGGAGTACCTGGAAAAGGCCCTGAACTACGCGCGTCGCGCTCGTCTGGAAAGCTCCAGCCTAGGTGGCTACCCACGCGTCCGGCAGGACTACGCCATGAGCCTGTGGTTCTCCAAAAGTGTGGCGGCCTCTCAGGACAGCATGCTCGAGTTTGCTGCCGAACTTGAACAATCCCAGATCAATCAGACCAGACTGATACCGACCTATTTCCACATCGCCGCGAACTATGTGCACTTGGCCGATCTGGACAATGCCAAGGCGACGCTGACCAAGGCTGACCGCCTGCTGCGCAGCTTGAGCAACCGTCCACAGCTCTATCCCTTCGTCTCGCACTGGTATCACCTGACCGAAACCGCCCGCGGCTTCCTCTACGCCCACGAAGGCCGGCTCGATGAAGCCGAACGGGCTTACCTCGCGGCCATCCGCCAAGGTGAGGAAAGCGTGCGGCTTCAACCGCTGCGCGATGCTCGGGGTGCGGCTTTGCCGCTCGACCGAATACTGATGAGCAATGACTCGACACGTCTCTTCCTGGCGAACACCCTGATCCAGCAACAGCGCCTGGACGAGGCCGAATTGCTGCTGCGGGAAGTGCTGAAAAGCTCGCTGGTGCGCAATGGGCGCAACTCCTTCATCACCGGCCGTGCCCTGTGGACGCTGTCGCTCGTCTTCACGCATCGCGGCCGCCATGCCGAGGCCGTGGTGCTGGCCGAGTGGGGCGACCGGGCCTTGCAGGAGGCCGGCTTCTCCGAAACCAGCCCGGCGCGCCTGAATGGCCGCACCATCCTGGCCAACGCCCTGACTGCCACCCACCGTGCGACCGAGGCCGTCGCCCTGTACGACGCCATCCGCAGCAAAATCGCCGGCGACAGCCGCCTGGATGAAGGCTTCGGCCAGGGTACCCTGCTCTCGATCCGGGCCTATATTTTGACCAACCGAATCCAGGATGCCCTGCGCGATGGCGACAACCTGGTGCGCTACAACACCCGTCACTTTGGTGCCGACCACTACAACACCGCCGAAGCCCGCGCCTACCGCGCCATGGCGCTGCAGCGCACCGGCCGCGTTGACGAGGCGCGCAAGGAATTCGCCGAGGCCGTGCTCACCCTCACCGACCCGGCCAAGGCCGTGGGCAAGCAGCAGACCAGCGTGGCGCGCACCACCCGCTTGCGCCTGATCCTCAACGAGTACCTCACCCTGCTGGTGGGCAACAAGGGCAGCCGCACCGGAAAAGACACCGCCGAGGCCTTCCGCGTCGCCGACGTGGCACGCTGGCAAAGCGTGCAAAAGGCGGTGGCCGGCTCGGCCGTGCGCGCCGCGGCCAGCACCCCGGAGCTGGGGGCCCGGATCAGACAAGTACAGGACGCCGACGATGAATTGCAGGCCGTCTACAAGAGCCTGATCGCCCAGCGGTCGGCTCCGCCCGACCGGCAATTGCCCACCGTGATCAAGGCCATGGAGGAGCGCATCGCCACGCTGCAAAAAGAGCAGCAGCGTGGCCTGGTGGACATCCGGCGCCAGTTCCCGCAATACGATGCGCTGGTCAACCCGCGCCCGGCCGACTTCGCCACCGCCCGCCGCGCCCTGCTTCCCAACGAAGCCCTGTTGTCGATCTATGTCACGCCGATGGGCAGCTATGTCTGGGCCACCGGGGCCGATGGCGTGCTGCATTTCCACTTCAGCACCCGGAACCCGGCCTGGGTCGCCGAGAAGGTCAAACGCCTGCGCGATTCGGTGGACCTGACCGCCGGCATTGCACCCGACCGCCTGCGCTTCGATCTGGAAGCCGGCTCGGCGCTGTACCAGGAACTGCTGGCGCCGGTGGAAACGGCCTGGGACAAGGCGGACACGCTGTTGGTGGTGGCCAATGAAACCCTGGGACAGATCCCCTTCTCCATGCTGCCCACCCATGCCACGCCCCTGGGCCAGGCCGAGCCGGGCTTGCCCTTGTCCCAGTACCGCCAGGTGCCCTGGCTGGCGCGCAAGGTGGCCGTGGCCTACCTGCCCTCGATCAGCACCCTCGTCACCCTGCGGGCCCTGCCCGCTGCCAAGGGCCAGCGGGCCGCCTTTATCGGCTTTGGCGATCCGGACTTCGGCGCGCCAGGCGATGGCACCAGCACCCGGGGTCGCGCGGTGGCCCGCGGCACGCGCAATCTGCTGATCAAGCACGCCCCGACCTGGGATGAAAACCAGACCAGCGCCGATGCGCCGGTGGCCGCCCCGCCCGCAACGGACGAGGCGCCCACGCTGATGGCCCTGCCCGATACACGCGAGGAGATCACCGCCATCGCCACGGCCATGGCAGCCGACCTCCAACGCGATACGTTTTTTGGCGCCCAGGCCAACCGGCAGAAGGTGATCACCACCGACCTGAAGCAGCGGCGCATTGTGGCGTTTGCCACCCATGGCCTGATCGCCGGCGACCTGCCGGGGCTGGACCAGCCGGCCCTGGCGCTGTCACCGGCGCCGGGCAAGAGCATCAGCGACGGCCTGCTGACCCTCGATGACATCCTCAAGCTCTCGCTGGACGCCGATCTGGTGGTGCTGTCGGCCTGCAACACGGCGGCAGCGGACGGCACCGGGGCCGAGGCGGTCTCTGGTCTGGGTCGCGGCTTCTTCCATGCCGGTGCGCGTGCCGTGCTGGCCACGCACTGGCCGGTGGAAACGGTCTCGGCACGGCAACTCGTCACCCACCTGTTCGAACGCTATTCGCAGGACGGCAAGCTCACGCGTGCGCAGGCGCTGCGCAGCGCCATGCTGGACTTGATCGACAGGGAATTCGCAACCGACGGTAGCGGCAAACCCGTCAACGCCTATTCCCATCCGGCCTTCTGGGCGCCCTATGCGCTCTACGGGGATCCGGGGCGATAAAGCCAGCGCCCCCAGGGCACTCGGCCGTTGTTCAGCGCTCGTGGCGAATCAGGAGCGACTGGCTCATCGCGGGGAAGGTGCCTGGCTTGACTTCCTGGAGCAAGCCCAGCCCGTCTCGCTCTTCCTGGCGAATGACCTCTGCCGTCGAATCCGCTCCCTCGACGGCGCGTGGGTCGCGAAAAGTCAGCACCAACTGCTCGCTGCCCGCTTCACCGGCGAACTCGAAATACTGATTCTCGACCAGGGGCAGCAGAATTTCAGTCCCCGCCCTGAGCAATACCGCCTGATTGGCGTCGCGCGGAAATACCTGCTGACGCGCGTCCTTGGAGTTGATGTTTTCAACGACGACCCAGGCATCAAACGTGGACAGCACCTTGAGCTTGACTCTTTCACCGGTGCGGAAAACATCATTCAAGGGCCGCAAACCCGTGACCGCGCCAGCGGCATCAAACCCGACCACCGCCACATGGGCACCTTGAAAATTGGCCGGGCGATTCTCAGCCTCGGCGGGCTGTTTCACCGGGGCCGCAACAGCTTCCCCGGGGGCGTCCACTGATTTGAAACTGAAGCTCGGCAGGGGCAGCAGCATCCCGCCCACCGAAGACACCAGACTGGACAGCGTCGAATTCATCAACAACTTCTTGTAGTTGATCGGGTCAATGAACTCGCTGGTCAGCTGTTGTTGACGCCATTCCTTGAAACTGGCCATGGCAAATTTGAGCACCACATTCAGCAAAAAACCGAAAAATAAAAACTTGGGTTGGAGTTCATCCGATGGACTGACCTGCGGGGCAACGGGTTGATCTGTTGCCGCGGCGGTAGCCACAATGTCCGCACGCGCCGGAAGCACCAGCGCCAGCAGCAAGGGCGCCATGAACCAGCGCCATAGAGACTTGTTCATCAAGGGGTTTCCTTCAAAGCTTCTGCCGCGAGTTGGGACAATGCCTCCAGACCCGCCGCCTGCGCCACGGATTGCGCGCGCCGGTAGGCCGCACCCGCATCCGGGTTGGCGGCACGGCGGAGAATGTCACCGATCAGCAGCCAGTCGCGGGTGATTTTTTCTGGCAAGGCCAGTTGCCGGTCGATGTCCAGCGCGGACTGTGCCGCCTGCATTGCAGCGCTGGCATCCGCCAGCTTGAGTCGAGCGGCCGCGATCAGCCGCCAGGCGTTGGCGACCTCATGATCCTCCTGCTGCGCGCGCAAAAGCGGCAACGCGGCATCAGCCTGAGTCAGCGTCAACGCGGCATCGCCGCCGGACCAAGCCGCACGGGCCTGCAGTAGCCGAACGCGGCCTCGCTCGGCGCAGGAGGCGCCACACAAGCCGTCCAGACGAAGCAGCAAGGCCTGTGCGGCATCCACTTCGTTCAGCGCCAGCAATGCCTGCACCTGCAACAAAAGGGTTGGCACTTGCAGGTTCTCTTCGCGCACGAGATCAGTCTGCTCAAGCGCCTTTTTCGCCTGGCCCAATGCCAGTTGCGCCTGGGCCAACTGCAACCGGTTGCGCGCAGCAGCGGACACATCGTCCAAGCTTAGATGCAGGCGGACCGCCGCGGCGAAATGACGCGCCGCCGCGCTGTAGTCGCCCTGGACATATCGTCGCGCGGCGCTGGCCTCGACCTCCTGCGCCTGCAGGCGCAGGCGCGGCTCGGGCGGCGGCTTGGGCGGCGACGCGCCACACCCGGCCAGCAGCAAAAGCACCAGCAGTTGCAGACGAAAGAAAAGATCAGCGCGGCGCAAGACTGCCCTCCGCATGCGGATCGCTGTCCGCCCTGAGTTTCTGCGGTGCAGGCGTCTCGATCAAGTTCCTGATCGGCCAGGCCGTCTTGGCCCCGGTCACGATTTCGCGCACATCGGCAGCCACGGCCTTGCCGTCATGCAGCAGTGGTGGCACCGAAGTTTCGGCATCGGCGGTGATTTTTTCAACGTGTTCGACGATGCCCTGCGCCTTGTCCAGCAGGGCCGGCAGGCGGCTGTTGACGGTGGTGAGCGTCTTGTCCAGTTGAAGCAGCCGTTCCTCGACATGACCCACCGCGTGCTTGGCCGCCTGACCCACGTCGCCGATCTGCTGGTTGCCCGTCTTCAAAAGGGTGTTGAGCGAGCCTGTGGCTTCACGCACCTGGCCCAGCGTGGCCGGCAGCCCCTGCCGGCTATCGGCCAGCGTGCCGGTGATGAGCTTGATGTCGCCCAGAATGGGCAATATCTTGTCGCGCAGGCTATTGGCCATGGCGGTCAATCCGTCAGCGCGCGTGAACGCCAATTTGGCCTCGTTGGCCGCCAGCCGGGTCTTGTCGGGTCCGGGCATGATTTCCAGAACCGCCGAGCCCACCAGGCCTTCCTTGTGCAGTTCGACCACGGCATCGCGCGTCACGAAACGCATGTAGTTCGCATCAATTTCCAGTTGCACCTCGACCTTGCCGTCCGCACGCAAGGTCACCGTCTCGACCGAACCGACACGAAACCCGGCAATCTTCACCGATTGGCCCTTGCTGATGTCCTGCGCCGAATCCGTCACAAACCCCAAGGCAGCCGTCTGGCGAAACAAGCCCTGGCGCAGGAAGATGGCAGCCACAATCAGCACCGTCGCCAGCAGGCCAATCAGCAGAAAACGCCGTGTCCCACGGTGCAGCAAGGCGACATCGCTGTCCTGCTCAATCAGGATGGACATGCCACCGCCTCCAGTTCAAAGGTCTTGCGGCAATCCGCGATTTCGGGCAGCCCATGCGTGTCGAGATCGACAAACAGGGTCGGCCGGAAAGGGTGAAACTCGTGATAAACCGACTCCAGCGCGATCACGGCCTCGGCCTGCCGCCGCGACAGCCCGGCAAAGAGGCGGTCGAGCACCAACAATTCGGAGGGTCGCAGCAAATAGCGCACATAGCCGATCAGCCAGCGTTCCATCCGGTCGAGGTGCCTGGGTTGTTCCCGGCCGATGCTGCGGATCCGGTCGTCAGACAGGCCACACCGGCGAAACGCCTGCTGCAAGGCATCTTCCCAATCCCTGAGCGTGGCGTCATCGGTTTCGACCCCGTAGCGCAAGGCCAGCGACAGATTGGCGGACACGGACATGGCGCCGAGCAGCCCGCCCTCGGCCGGCAGGACAGACACACCGGGAACGGCTTCGAGCGCCTGGAGCAACGGCTCCAACTGGTTCGCTTCGGGCCCAACAATGCGATATCGTCCCCCCTGGTCCAGCGGGATGGACAGGCGCTGGCCGCCCTCACCCGTCAACACCAGCTCGCGGCCCTGAAGCGTCGCATGAAAAGCCACAACTAGCGAACCTCTTCAATCGTCAGCAACGCAGCCGCATAGCCTGTGGAACAGCGCTTCTTGATGGCGATGTTGCGTGTGCCCGCCGGGTTGGAGCACTCGGCATCAGCCGGCTTGGTTGCCCCGGCCGTCACCAGCTGGATGTCCTTGCCCGCGACCGCCTCCACCGCCGAAAATGGGCCGGAAGGTTGGAGACCGGCATCGCTGAAGTCACGCGGGTTGTCGGTGACGATGGCCAGCAGCGTGTCCTTGCCGGAGGGGCCTTCTGCCGTCAATTGCCAGGCCGGGCGTGGCAGCTGCAGGCTGCCACCGGGTTCGATCAGATTGTTGCGATCGAGTTGATTGGGGAACAGCAGGTCAAAGGTCTGGCCATCGGAGCCCACCATCAGGAGATAGACATAGCCCCCTTCACGCGAGGTGAGGGTGAAATTGATGGCATCGCGCCCGATCTGCAAAGTGGGATTGCGGGTCGTCAGGTTCACCAGCCGGCGGTCGTCCCGGCTGTTGTAGATGTCATTGAGGGCCGCCAGCGCAGAAGGCTGGGCCTGGGGCGCCGACGGCGCAACCGGCCGGGTCGGCGCGGGCAACACGATCGCCGGGGCTGCTTGCGCAGCGGCTGCCACGCTTGCGGCCGGCACAGAAACAGGCGCAGGGACGGGGGCCTGAGCCATCGGTGCCGGTGCCGGTGCCGGTGCCGGTGTCGGTGTCGGCGCCGCTGCTACCAGCGCCACGACAGGTACCAGTACGGCGGGGGCGGCCTCGGCCACAGGGACCACTGCTGGCGCTGCCGTGTCCTTGACGGCATAGCTCAGCACCATCGCCGGGTTGCCAGTGATCGACACATGGTGCGGCAGGAAGCCTTGCGCACCCTTGAGCTTCTGCTCGATACCATTCTGCGCACAGGCCTGGATTTCCTCGGCGGACAAGCCGCCACTGCCATCGATATCCTTCGCGGCACCCGACATGCAGGCCAGCCAGGCTTGCGATGCCACGCCGCCGCGGCCCGGTTGATCCAGCGAAATTTCGCTGTCGCGTGCGGCCGCGATGTACACAAAATTGGCGCCGCCACTTCCGGGTGGTTTGGGCTGGCCGATGCTGCGGGTCAGGATGTTCGTCGGCTTGGTGCAGCTCAGTCCGGGCGGCGTATACGATTTGGGTGCGAAAGCCGCATTCACGGAGCGCGTTGTCACGCCGCCCGAATGGCAGGCATCGAGGAAAACAATGGTCTTCTGCGATTTTTGCGACAGGCGTTTCAATATGCCTTCCATTTCGGTATCGATGAACCCATATCCATCCACCGTGATCAGCGATTCGGCACAGCGCTCATTGCCATCCTCCTGCACGAGCTGGCGTCCGCCGTGACCCGAGTAGTAGATGAACACCTGGTCGTTGCCGCCAAGCTTGGCTTCCAGTTCATCAAAGGCGCGGCGCATGCCTTCAAGCGTCAGCTCCCCGTCTTTCAGGGTCTGGATATTCGCTGCCGGCACGCCCATGCGGTGGGCGATTTCAACGGCCGTGGCCCTGTCATAAGGCACGCCCTTGAGCTTGGGGATGTTGCCCTGGTAGTCGCCGATGGTCATGATCAGGGCATGGGCCGTGGCGGAAGGCGGTTTGCTGAAGCCGCGTACGCCGGTGGTGGCGATCAGGTTGCCGTGCCCGCTGCGGCCGTCGTCGAGCTTGAGCAAGGCGGCTCCGCCCAAGGGCCTGGCCGCCGGTCTTTTATCTGTTTTGGGGTCAGCCGCATGGGCCACGCCGAGTGCCGCGCTCAAAGCGGTCGCAATAGCCAAACAGGCAAGTCGCTTCATTGGTCTTTTTCCTGAGAAAGTGAAGGTGTGGCGGTAGCTGCCATCGCGGCCAGAATAGTGCCAAAGGCAGCCGGTGTCCATCCGTTTGTGGTTTGCCAGCAAATGACCGAATCCCTGCGTGCAAAGCGAAGGCGGCCACGCTGCAGATCCTGTGCCCGGCCCTGTGCCAGCGACGCTTCGATCACCGCCGCATCGGCCCGCCAGTCGGCGTCGGCCTCCTCGCACAGCCAGTACACCAGCATGAGGTCGGCAAACACGCTTTGAACAAACCCCGGGTCCTCGATCAGGTTGGCGATGCGCCCCGCTCCCAGGCTTGTTTCGGCCACCAAACGATCCAGCTCGCCCTTGAGACGGCGCCGCTCCGAAGCACTGGCCCCGTCGAGGCGAATGGCCAGCACGCCCAGCAGGCGGCGGCCTTGTTCCATTCCGGCCAGGCCCTGCAGCCGACTGCTCGCCAGCCATTTGTGCGAGAGACCGTAATAAATTCGTGCCAGCGTGAAATACATCACACCCAGCGACAAAGGTGCCGAAGTGTCCACGTACCAGGCGGAAAGATTGAGCACGACAAAGGCGATCAGGACCAGGCCGGCCTGCAGCGCCCCGAATACAGCGTCAAAGACTTCGATGCGGGTCTGCCGATACAGCGCGATGGCCATGCTCCAGATCAGCAGCAGGGCGGCAACCATCATCACCCACGGCGGGCGTTCGCGCAGACTGTCACCATGCTTGAAGTTGTCGATCGCCGTGGCCAGGATTTCAACGCCGGGGTGAATCCGCGCCATCGGCGTGCCCTTGACATCGAACAGGCTGGGCGCGGTCGAGCCGATGATCACGATCTTGCCGGCAAACTCGTTGGCCGGTCGCGCTTTCTTGTCACTCAACAGGTCGCGATAGACATCGACGAAGGACACGAAGTGGTAAGTGAAGGGCGGACCGCGCCAGTTCAGCAGCACCTCGCGGTGGTCGGCGCCTGGATACTGGAACTCCTCGGCAATGCGCTGGGGCATCGAGGGGATGCGCCAGCCCGCATGCTCGAGCCAGGCCGGATAGCGACGGATGACGCCGTCCTTGTCCGGGGTGACCTGGTGCGTTCCCAGGCGGCCGTTGTCAATCGCCGCCGGCACTTTGGGCAGGATGATCGCCACCGGCGTCTGCGGATCAGCCCCTTCCTCCAAGGGCCTCACACCGGGCAGGGCGCCCACCGGAATGCGGCTGAGGTGGTCGTTTTGCGGATCCAGCCGCAGCATGGGGAAGAAGGTGGTGGTCGATCGACTGATGGCCGCGTTGAAGGCCGCATCGCTCTCTGGCCGCTGGACATCCGGATCGGAAAACAGGATGTCGAAAACAATGGCGCGCGGCTTTTGTGCCTCGATGCCGCTGACCAGTTCGCCCAGCACCCGGTTGGGCCAGGGCCAGCGGCCATGCTGCTTGGCCATGCCGGCCAGGCTGGCTTCGTCGATATCGATGATGACGATGTCGGGGTCGGGTTGGGGCGTCAGGATCCGATGCGTGATCAGCGTGTCAAACAACCGGGTTTCTGCCGCGGAAACCAGGTTGAGGATGCCCAGGTCGCCCACAATGAGAATGGAAAAAACGAGCGCGAAAACCAGATAGGCCCGCGCCCCCAAGCGGCGCACCAGCGACATGGCGGCAGCCTTGCCGCGTTGGCTCAGGTTGCGGAGCTGGCTCATCGTTTCACCCAGTAGACCGCCAGCGCAAAGACGACATCCACCACGAAAACAGCCACCAGTCCGTTGCCCACGGCGTGGACGGCCGTGTCGGAAATGGCCCGGGACGAGCGTTCGGCACTGCTGCCATGGTGACACGCAATCACCCCGATCAGCAAGCCCATCAGCGCGCTTTTGACCAGGCTGGCCAGCGTCAGCCAGGGGTCGGCCCGATCCAGAAAATGACCCGCCACCTGCTGCAAGGGCAAGTCCTGCAACAAGGACACTGCCAGCCAGCCGCTGCCCACCGCGACGACCTGGAAAAAAATCGTCACCGCCGGCAGCACCAGGGTCAGCCCGAGGATGCGGGGCAGCAGCAGGTAGTCCGCAGCGGGAATGCCCATGCGGCGCAAGGCCAGGAACTCGTCGTGCAAATGCATCACGGCCAGCTCCGAAGCCATGGCCGCGCTGCTGCGCGCCACCAGCACCAGGGCCGAGAGCAGCGGCGCCAGTTCAAAAAACAGCCCGTAGAAAAGCCAGGTCTGGGCCACGTCGCTGTCCTGCCCGGCCAACGCCGTCAACTGCGTCACGGCGGCGGCGCCGGTGAGCGCGGCCAGGGCGCCCACCACGGGCAGGGCCGAGATGCCCGTCTCATGGATCTGGCGCTGAAGCTGCAGACGCAGCTGCGGCTCGCGCAGGCGCCCCCAGCGCGTGAGGGCCAGCCAGACCATGACGGCATAGCCATACAGCCGGGATGCCGCGCCAAAAGTCACTGGCGGCCCTTTTTCAGATGCGCCGCCAGCGGGGGATTCCAGCCCCAGACATGCACGTCGGATCGGCCCTTGACCGGCTGCGCACCCAGATCGACCAGCCCGCCGGCAAATCCGACCGCTTGCGCCACTTCATGCGAGCACACCACCGGATAACCCAGGGTCTTGGACAGGCCTTCGAGCCGCGAGGCCGTGTTGACCGGGTCGCCAATCACCGTGAAGTCGCGCCGCTTGCGCGAGCCCACATAACCGGCCAGCACTTCGCCGGTATGAATGCCGATGCCGATCTCCAGCGGCTCCAGCCCTTCGGCCTGCAGTTGGCCATTGAGCCGCGCCAGGCGCACCAGCATGCTCTGGGCCGCCTCCAGGGCATTGCGCTGCGGAGCCGGCAGGGGCTGCGGCACACCGAAGGTGGCCATCAGCCCGTCGCCGATGAACTTGTCGATGGCGCCACCCCGCCCATGGATGGCCGCAGACACTTCCGCGTAATAACGGTTGAGCAGGGCGATCATGGCTTCCGGCGTGGACTTTTCGCTGCGCGCGGTGAAACCGCGGATATCGGCAAACAGGATGGTGACTTGGCTGCGCTCGCCATCCCCGTCGGGCTGCAGGCGCCCCCCCAGGATGGCGCGCATGACCTGCGGGCTCACATGCCCGGCAAACGCGGTGCGCAACAGCTGCTTTTCCCGATAGTGGCGCATGGACTCCCAGCCGAGCCGGGCCAGGAACGCCAGCACAGCGATCGCCAGCAAGCCGCCCGTGTGCAGGTAGAAACCATGCCACAGCGCCAGGGTGGACCCCGCAAGGACAAGCCCGAGGATCGAGGCCAGCACCAGGAGCTTGACCCAGCCATTGCGTCCGAACCACAGCAGCGCCGCCATCAGCACCAGCAGCCAGGTTGCCGTGGCAGTGACCGGCTCGATCAGGCCGCGTCCCAACATGGAACGCAGGGCCTGCACATGCACCACGGCCGCGGGCTCGCTGCGGCTGCCGCGCTCCCAGGCGGCCAGCGGCACCGGCACCCGGTAGCGGGTCTCGGTCGGCAGCAGGCTGGCCACCACCACGGCACGGCCCTGCACCAGCGCCTGGAGTTGCGCCTGACGGCCCTGGTGAATCCAGTCCAGCACCGTCTTGAGCGGGATGTATTCGATCTCGCCACCCGCGCTGTAATCGATCAGGCCGCTGGCCGAACCCTCACGTCCCAGCGCCTTGGCCATCACTTGCGAAAGCGGCGGATTGCGGTCTTCATCGACACAGCGGCGTTGGTTGAGTCGGCGCACCGTGCCATCGGAATCCTCGCAAATCACCAGCGAGGCGATCGACTCGGCGCCTGCGGCCGCCAGCAGTTCAGGGGCGATCGGCCGCAGCCGGCGCCCCACCCCCATGGGCTGCCCCACCACCAAAGGCGCCACCGAACGCAGGCGACGAATGCCGTCCAGCAGCGGCGCGTCGATGCCCTTGACCAGAAACTCATACGACCGCACCGGCAACGGCGCGGCCAGCCCGACCACGGCAGGGCGGGCTTGCGCCAGCCCCGTGAACAATTCCCCCAGGTGGCGGTGCCATAGCGCGTAGGGCTCCGCAATGGATTCATAGGCCGCCTCGTCCAGCCCGATCACCACCACATCCTGCGCCAGCGCGGACGGTGCCCGTGCGCGCAGCCAGCGCAGTTGCATGTCGTACACGGCCAGATCGGCCCCGCGCAGTACCTGGGTCGACAGCAGTCCCAGTGCGATGGCGCAAAACAGCACAAAGCCCGTGACGATGTCGCGAGGGGGGCGGATCATGGTGAAGTTAGGGGCAGACGGGCTGGAAACGCATCACCGGAGAATAGCTGAACTCGCCGAAATACATCACGGGGCAAACACCGAGGCGCTCACTCCGGCATCTGCGCCCCCACATGAAGGCGGCCGCGCTGACGGGCCAGTTCGACCTGGCGCTGGCGCTCGGCAAACCCGCGTTTTTGCGCCTCGGTCTTTCGATCGAAGCACTGCGGGCAGCTCACCCCTTCGACATACTGCCTGGATGCGCGCTCCACCTCACCAAGCGGGTTGCGGCACGAGCGGCACAACTCGTAGGGCCCCGGCTGCAGGCCGTGGCCCACCGACACCCGTTCGTCGAACACAAAGCATTCACCCTGCCACAGGCTTTGCTTGGGCGACACCGTCTCCAGGTATTTGAGGATGCCGCCTTCCAGGTGATAGACCTCGTCATAGCCGCGCTGGCGCATGAGCGCCGTGGACTTCTCGCAGCGGATGCCCCCGGTACAAAACATCGCTACCCGGGGCTTTTTGCCACCGGCTGCGTGCAGCACGCCGCCAGCGGCCTCCTGCTGTTCCAGCCATTGCGGCAGCTCGGCAAAGGTTTTCACCCGCGGGTCGAGCGCCCCCTGGAAGCTGCCGATCGCCACCTCGTAGTCGTTACGGGTGTCCACCAACACCACCGCCGGGTCGCTGATCAGGGCGTTCCAGTCCTGCGGCTTGACGTAGCGGCCCGCCATCCGGGCCGGATTGACGCCAGGCACCCCCAGCGTGACGATTTCTTTCTTAAGCCGTACCTTCATGCGCAGGAACGGCGGTTTTTCTGACCACGCCTCCTTGTGCTCCAGCGCGGCCAGGCGCGGATCGGCGCGCAAATGGGCCAGCACCGCCCGCACCCCGGCCTCCAGCCCTGCAACGGTGCCGTTGATGCCCTCCTGCGCCAGCAGCAGCGTGCCCTTGACCCCATGGGCGTCACACACCGCCTGCAGCGGTCCCTTCAGCGCGGCCGCATCGGGCAGTTCGACGAACCGGTACAGGGCCGCCGTGAGGAATCGGGTCATGGCTCAGCAAGCCTCAAGGCGAACGGTGCAGCCTGGGTGCCGACAGCGCAGCCAGGTTGTCCGCCACGGCCGCGTCCACGTCGCGCCAGCGCCCCTTGAACGGGGCTGCCGCCAGCAGGCCCTGCAAAGCCTTGAGGTCTTTCACGCTGGGCGCCACCTTGATCTGGGCGATCGCCGCCGCCGAATTGCCGCCCTTGATCAGCCCCATCACCTTGTCTGCCCATTCATTTGCCCGCGCCATAGGGTTCACCTGCCTTGCTTGATAGCCTCACACTGTACACAACAAGTCAGGGCGGCCCCGTATCACTCGCTACCAGCAGCCAGAAACCCTTGGCGGCTTGAAAGCGATCAAAAAAGCCTTATGATTGGCACTCTACGGATTCGAGTGCTAACAACGCCCGTCACTCCCGAAGTTAATGAGTGCCAACTTGGTTGGCACTCCGGATTTATCAACCCATTGTTTCAAACTCAAGGAGATTCCTGATGAAACTGCGTCCTCTGGCCGACCGCGTGATTGTCAAGCGCGTGGAAAACGAAACCAAAACCGCCTCCGGCATCGTCATCCCCGACAGCGCAGCAGAAAAGCCTGATCAGGGCGAAGTCCTGGCCGTGGGTCCCGGCAAGAAAAACGACAAGGGCGAACTCGGCGCCATGTCCGTCAAGGTGGGTGACCGCGTGCTGTTCGGCAAATACAGCGGCCAAACCGTCAAGGTCGGTGGCGACGAACTGCTCGTCATGAAAGAAGACGATTTGTTTGCGGTTGTCGAATCTAAGTAATTTTTGCGGGACAGCCCCATCGGTGCGCAAAGCACCTGGTCGCTCTCTGTCCTCAATTCATTGAACATTTGGAGAAATAAACATGGCAGCTAAAGATGTAGTTTTCGGCGGTGAAGCCCGCCACCGCATGGTTGAAGGCGTGAACATTCTCGCCAACGCCGTCAAGGTCACCCTGGGCCCCAAAGGCCGCAACGTGGTGCTCGAGCGCTCCTTCGGCGCCCCCACCGTGACCAAGGACGGCGTGTCCGTGGCCAAGGAAATCGAACTGAAAGACAAGCTGCAGAACATGGGCGCCCAGATGGTCAAGGAAGTCGCCTCCAAGACCTCGGACAACGCCGGTGACGGCACCACCACCGCCACCGTGCTGGCCCAGGCCATCGTGCACGAAGGCATGAAATACGTGGCTGCCGGCATGAACCCGATGGATCTGAAGCGCGGTATCGACAAGGCCGTGACGGCCCTGGTCGAGCAGCTCAAGAAAGCTTCCAAAGCGACCACCACTTCCAAGGAAATCGCCCAGGTCGGCTCCATCTCCGCCAACAGCGATTCCAGCATCGGCGACATCATTGCCAAGGCGATGGACAAGGTCGGCAAGGAAGGCGTGATCACCGTGGAAGACGGCAAGAGCCTGGACAACGAGCTCGACATCGTCGAAGGCATGCAGTTCGACCGCGGCTACCTCAGCCCCTACTTCATCAACAACCCCGAGAAACAGGCTGCCCTGCTGGACAACCCGTTTGTGCTGCTGTACGACAAAAAGATCAGCAACATCCGCGACCTGCTGCCCACGCTGGAGCAAGTGGCCAAGTCGGGCCGTCCGCTGCTGATCATCTCTGAAGATGTCGAAGGCGAAGCCCTGGCCACCCTGGTGGTCAACACCATCCGCGGCATCCTGAAGGTCGTCGCCGTCAAGGCCCCGGGCTTTGGCGACCGTCGCAAGGCCATGCTGGAAGACATCGCCATCCTGACCGGCGGCAAGGTCATCGCTGAAGAAGTCGGCATGTCGCTGGAAAAAGTGACGCTGGCCGATCTGGGCCAGGCCAAGCGCATCGAAGTGGGCAAGGAAAACACCATCATCATCGACGGCAACGGCGCTGCCGCTGACATCGAAGCCCGCGTCAAGCAAGTGCGCGTGCAGATCGAAGAAGCCACCTCCGACTACGACCGCGAGAAGCTGCAAGAGCGCGTGGCCAAGCTGGCTGGCGGCGTGGCCGTGATCAAGGTCGGCGCTGCCACCGAAGTCGAGATGAAAGAGAAGAAGGCCCGCGTCGAAGACGCCCTGCACGCCACCCGCGCTGCGGTGGAAGAAGGCATTGTGGCCGGCGGCGGCGTGGCCCTGCTGCGCGCCAAGCAAGCCGCTGGCGCCATCAAGGGTGACAACGCTGACCAGGACGCCGGCATCAAGCTGGTGCTCAAGGCCATCGAGTCGCCCCTGCGCGAGATCGTGTTCAACGCCGGCGGCGAAGCCTCGGTGGTGGTCAATGCCGTGCTGGCCGGCAAGGGCAACTACGGCTTCAACGCCGCCAACGACACCTACGGCGACATGATCGAGATGGGCATTCTGGACCCGACCAAGGTGACCCGTACCGCGCTGCAAAACGCAGCCTCGGTTGCGTCCCTGATGCTCACCACCGAATGCATGGTGGCCGAGGCGCCGAAGGAAGAAACTGCTGGCGGCATGGGTGGCATGGGCGGTGGTGACATGGGCGGCATGGGAGGAATGGGCGGCATGGGCATGTAAGTGCTCCTTCGCTCCTTGCCTGAGGCTGCATGCCGTCGTTGCAAGGGCTGGCCGTAGCGCTGCTACTGTCTGCGCCCTTGCGCCTAGGCCTGCAACCTCATGCTGCGTCGATGGGCGTTATAGCTCTCGACTGAAATCAAAAAAAACCCGCAGGGCTTGCGCTCTGCGGGTTTTTTCTTGGACTTCTCTCCCTCCCCCTCTCCCTCTGGGAGAGGGCTGGGGTGAGGGCAGCGCTTAGCTGCGCAGGCGTGCCAGCAGACCAGCCGTCGAGGCGTCCAGTCCCTCGGTGTTGCCACTGCTCAGGCGGGTCTCCATGTCCCTGGCCAGCACCTTGCCCAGCTCCACGCCCCATTGGTCGAAGCTGTTGATCCCCCACAGCGAGCCCGCGACAAACACGCGGTGTTCCTGCAGGGCGATGATGGCGCCCAGGCTGCTCGGGTTGAGTTCGTCCAGCAGCAAAAAGGTGCTGGGCCGGTTGCCCGGCAGGTGGCGGTGGCCGCCGGGGTCCGCCTGCCCCAGCATCAGGGCCTGGGCCTGGGCCAGCGCGTTGGCCAGCAGCTTGTGGTGGTGTTCGGGCAGCGCATGGGCCACTTTCTTGACCGCAATGAACTCCACCGGGATCACGTCACTGCCCTGGTGCAGCATCTGGAAATAGGCGTGCTGGCCGTTGGCGGCCGGCTCGCCCCACACCACGGGCGAGGTGGCATAAGGCAGCGCTTCGCCGCGCTCATCCACCCGCTTGCCGTTGCTCTCCATCTCCAGCTGCTGCTGATAGGCCTGCATGCGACGCAGGCCGCTGTGGTAGGGCGCCACGCTGCGGCTGCCAAAGCCATGGAAGTTGCGGTACCAGACATCGAGCAGGGCCAACTGCACCGGCAGGTTCTGCGCCAGTGGCGCCATGCGGAAATGTTCGTCCATGGCGTGCGCGCCAGCCAGCAGTTCACGAAAGCATTCCGACCCGATGGCAATGGCGATCGGCAGGCCGATGGCCGACCACATCGAGTAGCGGCCGCCCACCCAGTCCCAGAAGCCGAAGGTGGTCGCGATGCCGAACTCGCGGGCCGCCGCCACGTTGCTGGTCAAGGCACAGAAATGCCGCGCGATATCCTGCCCGCCCTGCGCCTCGAACCAGGCCTTGGCCGAGCGCGCATTGGTCATGGTCTCCAGCGTGGTGAAGGACTTGGAGGCCACCAGGAACAGCGTGCTCTCGGGCCGCACCTGGCGCAGCACTTTGCTCAGTTCGTGGCCATCCACGCTGGAGACAAAATGAAATGTCTTGCCGCGAGCGACAAATGCATCCAGTGCCAGCACCGCCATTTGCGGCCCCAGATCCGAGCCGCCGATCCCGATGTTGACGATATCGGTGATGCCCTCCTCGGCGCGTACCGCCTGCGCATAGGCCAGCATGGCGTCCAGCGTGGCATGCACCTTGCGCAACTCGTCTGCTACATACTTGATAGCTGGCTGCGTCTGTCCGGCAAGGGCCGGGTTCGGGGTTCGCAACAAATAATGCATTGCCGGCCGCTGTTCGGTGCTGTTGACCGCTTCCCCGGCAAACATCGCATCGCGGTGCGCTTCCACGCCGCACTGGCGGGCCAGGTCGAGCAGCAACTGCTGGGTTGGCGCGTCGATCAGGTTCTTCGACAGATCGGCAAACACATGGGGCGCGCTCTGGCTGAACTGCTCGAAGCGCTGCGCATCGGCGGCAAAGGCGGTGCGCAAGTCGAACTGGCGGCCGCCGGCCTCATAGCAGGCCCGCAGCTCGCTCCAGGCCGGGGTACGGTCGCATCGGGTACGGGTCATGGGCTTGGCGGTCATGCGGCCAGCATCAGTTGTTCGAGCTGGCGGGTGTCGGCCACAAAAGCGCGAATACCCTCGGTCAGCTTGTCGCTGGCCATCGCGTCTTCATTCAGGGCGAAGCGGAAGCCCGCCTCGTCGAAATTCACGGCCGGCAGTGCCATGCCCCGCGCCGCCGAGGCGTCCAGCGCACGCGCCACCGGCACTTCGCTGCCAGCGAGCTGGGCCAGCAGTTCCGGCGCAATCGTCAGCAGATCGCAGCCCGCCAGCGCCGTGATCTGCCCGACGTTGCGAAAGCTCGCACCCATCACTTCGGTGGCAATGCCGAAATGCTTGTAATGGTTGTAGATGGCACGCACCGACTTCACGCCAGGGTCGTTGGGCCCGGCATGGTCGGCCTCGATCCAGCCGGCGCCTGCCGACTTCTTGTACCAGTCGTAAATGCGACCCACGAAGGGCGAGATCAGTTGCACTTTCGCCTGGCCGCAGGCCACCGCCTGGCAAAAGGAAAACAGCAGCGTGAGGTTGGTGTGGATGCCCCGGCGCTCCAGCTGCGCCGCGGCCTGAATGCCTTCCCAGGTGGCGGCGATCTTGATCAGCACGCGGTCGATGTGGATGCCCTGCGCCTGGTACAGCTCAATCAGGCGCCCGGCCCGGGTCACGGTGGCATTGGTGTCGAAACTCAGGCGCGCATCGACCTCGGTGGAGACCCGCCCGGGAATGATGGAAAGGATCTCGCAACCAAAGCGCACCAGCAGCCGGTCCATGATTTCGTCCAGCGGCCGGCCCCGGTATTGCGCGACCGTGTCCTGCAGCAAGGGCTGGTAGTCGGCCTTCTGCACCGCCTTGAGAATCAGCGAGGGGTTGGTCGTCGCATCCTGCGGCTGGAAGGCGCTGATCTGCCTGAAATCCCCGGTGTCGGCCACCACGGTGGTGAACTGTTTGAGCGCATCGAGTTGGTTCATGGACTTGAATTATGAGTGAAATAAAGTTACGCTACGCAGCTTCCATTTCGTAACCATGCGCCGGCGCTGTTGTCCGGCCTTGAGGAGTCTGCATGCTGGATCGAATCCGGGCCTCCCTGCCCTCCCTGGCCCCGGCTGAACAGCGCGTGGGCAAACTGGTGCTGGCCGACCCGCGCGCCTTTGCCAAGCTGCCCGTGAGCGAACTGGCCGACCGCTCCCATGTCAGCAAGCCCACCGTGGTGCGGTTTTGCCGCAGCATGGGCTATGACGGCCTCTCCGACTTCAAGCTCAAGCTGGCCGGCACGGTCAGCGAGGGCGTGCCCTTCATCCACCGCAGCGTGGATGTGGATGACAAGACCGGCGACGTGGTGGTCAAGGTGATCGACAACACCGTGGCGGCCTTCCTCAAGTACCGCAACGATGCGTCAACCGCCGCCATCGAGAAGGCCGCCACCGTGCTGGCCGCCACCTACAAGACCGGCCGGCGCATCGAGTTCATCGGCGCGGGCAACTCCGGCATCGTGGCGCAGGACGCGCAGCACAAATTTTTCCGCCTGGGGGTCAACACCGTGGCCTACAGCGACGGCCACATGCAGGTCATGAGCGCCTCGCTGATGGGCCCGGGCGACTGCCTGGTCGTCATCTCCAACTCGGGCCGCACGCGCGACCTGATGGACGCCTGCGACATTGCGCGCAAGAACGGCGCCACCACCATCGTCATCACCGCCAGCGGCTCACCCCTGGCGGCGGCCGGCCATATCCACCTGGCGGCCAATCACCCCGAGGGCTACGACCGCTACAGCCCCATGGTCTCGCGCCTGCTGCACCTGATGATCGTGGACATCCTGGCCACCTGCGTGGCGCTGCGCATCGGCGGCCACCGGCTGCAGCCCCTGCTGAAGGAAATGAAGAACAACCTGCGCAACAAACGCTACGCCTGAACAGCGCAGTTCCCGGCGGCGACAACCGGAATAAAAAAACCCCGCCGTTTTGCAACGGCAGGGTTTTTGATCGTCAATCCGATACTGGCTTGCGCCAGCGTCAGATTAGAACGAGGTCTTGAGACCGAAAGCGGTGCTGGTTGCTTTGGTGTCGGCGGTAGCGTCGCCCAACAGCGTGCCGCTGGACTTGTTATAGGTACCGGTTTTGACATACAGAGCGGTACGGGCGCTCAGGGCGTAATCCGCGCCAATCACCATGTCGGTGCCGGACGTGTCGGTAGTGCCACCCAGGCTCTGGGTATTGGTGTTGCGGCCGACTTGGGCCAGCAGGGTGACCTTGCCCATGGGGGCGGATACACCGATGTTGGTTTCCTTGGTTTCAGCATCGCTGGCAGCAGCGGTCACCTTTTTGGTGATGTAGTTACCAATCACCTTGACCATGCCGAAGTTGTACGAAGCACCCAGAGCGGTACCTTCGGTCTTGCTGACCACGCCAGCGCCTTGCGTGCTTTCGACGTTACCAGCGCCAATGCCAACGAACAGCGGGCCGTTGGCGTAGGTGCCGGTCAGGGCGGTGGTCTTGACCTTGGCATCGACAGCGCCGGAAGAGGTGTCATCGTTGCCGTAGTTCAGGTTGACCTTGAAGCCGCTCATGTCCGGCGTGCTGTACGAGATCAGGTTGGCGATCGTGCTGCCGCCGATGTTGGCAGCGTTCTGCACGGTCGAAAGACGGCTCAGGCTCATGACGTCGGTTGCAGCGATCAGCTTGAACACTGCGTTGTAGTCACGGCCGAAAGCGATCGAACCGAAGCCACCATTCAGGCCAACCAGCGACGTGCGGTTGAAGCCAGCAGCGTTGGTGCCGCCACCAGCAGCGCCGGTAACACCGGTGTTGCCGTTAGCCGGGAAGATGTCCTGCTCGAGCACGAAGAAAGCATTCATGCCGCCGCCCAGGTCTTCGGTGCCCTTCATGCCCCACATGCTGGAAACGGAGTTGTGCGACATAACACCGTTGGCCTTGGTGTCGGTGGACACGCCGGCGGCGGTGGTGCTGGTCGTGGTGTTGGCATAGCCAGCATCCAGGCGGCCGTACACGGTAACTTGAGCGAAAGCGCCGGTGGCAGCCAGAGCGGCCATAGCGATGAGGGTCTTTTTCATTTGAAAGTTCTCCAAAGGTTAAACAGAGGGCACCGACGGGAGTTTCGGTTCCCCGGGCCAACCTCCTCTTTTAAGGAAGTTGGGGCTATTGCACCAGAGCCCGAAGCCTTTGGCAAAGAAAAAGCATTCCGACCCGACTTATAGGCATTCTTCCGTTGTGACACTGCAACAAAGTGCTACCAAGGAGGCAAAAGGCCGCGCAGGCGCCTGCGCTTGGTCATTGCCCAATCAATTAAGCTCTAAAATGAGAGCTATATTTTGAGCTTATTTTTCATGCACATGATTTTTGCCGACATCACGATCAGCATGTCGGAATTCAAGAAGAATCCGGCCTCGGTGCTGCGACAGGCGGGCAGCCGCCCGGTGGCGGTGTTGAACCACAACAAGGCGGCGTTTTACATGGTCGAGCCCCGGCTGTTCCAGGCCATGCTGGATGAGCTGGCCGGGCAGGAAGCGCGCAGCCCGACCGCCTCGACCACCGCGCCGGCCCCTCAGGACAAAAGACCGGCCTGGCGCGCGGCCATGGCGCGACTGGAAATCAGCACCGCCCTGGCACCCTCGCCTCCCAGCCCGCCGGACCACTGAGTCCGACTGAACGCAAGGCCGGTTTTTTCAGCACAATACGATCCATGCACCACTCCCGCACCGACGCGCTGCTCATCGCCGCCGACACCGCCCTGCGCACCCTGTTTGCCCCGCCGCGCGCAGCCCATCCGACGCCGCAAGCACCGCAAGCCGGCGGCGAACTCTCGGCGGAAGAAAAAAACCTGGCCGCGGCACTGATGCGGGTCAACCATGTGGGCGAGGTCTGCGCCCAGGCGCTCTACACCGCCCAGGCCCTGACCACCCCCAACCCCGCGCTGCGCGCCCATTTCACCCGGGCCTGCGTCGAGGAAACCGACCACCTGGCATGGACGAAACAGCGCCTGGACGAGCTGGGTTCGCGCACCTCGCTGCTCAACCCGTTGTGGTACGCCGGCGCCTTCGGGCTGGGCCTGCTGGCCGGGCGGCTGGGTGACCGCGTGAGCTTGGGCTTCGTGGTGGAAACCGAGCGCCAGGTGGAGGCCCATCTGCAAAGCCACATGGACCGCCTGCCCGGACAGGATCAGGCCTCGCGCGCCATCGTGAAGCAGATGATGGAAGACGAAGTGCGCCACGCGCTGGACGCTGAAAAGGCCGGCGCCATGGAACTGCCGCAGCCGGTGAAAGACGTCATGCGCGCAGCGGCCAAGGTCATGACGACCACGGCGCACTACCTCTGAGGGCTTGCCCCCTCACCCTGACCCTCTCCCAGAGGGAGAGGGAATGGAAGCCCTGCTCCCGCCAACTTTGCCCATCTCCCGGAGGAAGAGTGAGTGAAATCCTCTGCTGACTTTGCTCCCTCTCCCTCTGGGAGAGGGCAGGGGTGAGGGCCATGTCCCGTCAAACCTCGATCAAGTCGAAACTGGTGGTGATTGCCGCCGTCTTGCCCAGCATGATGCTGGCCGAGCAGTATTTGTCGTGGCTCATGGCGATGGCGCGCTCCACGGCAGAGGCCGGGATGCCCTTGCCGCTGACGGTGAAGTGCATGTTGATCTTGGTGAACACCTTGGGGTCCACTTCGGCACGCTCGGCCTGCAGCCGCACCGAGCAGCCGCGCACGTCGTGCCGGCCGCGCTTGAGGATGAGCACCACGTCGTAGGCGGTGCAGCCGCCAGCCCCGGCCAGCAGGGTTTCCATCGGGCGCGGCGCCAGGTTCTGGCCGCCGTTTTCGGGTTTGGCGGCATCGGGCGCACCGTCCATCACCAGCGTATGGCCGCTGCCGGTTTCCGCCACAAAACCCATGCCCGAGCGCGTGCCCGCGGCGCCTGTCCAGCTCACTGTGCAATCCATGATGTCCTCGCGTCCCTTGTCAAAATGGCGGGTTAGCCACGCTTAAATTATGACTACACTGCCAGCAACCATGAAAAAACGCCCGCTCAAACCCGCCGACTACCTGCAAAAAATCCTGACCGCCCGCGTCTACGACGTGGCGGTGGAGTCGGCGTTCGAACCCGCCAGGGCCTTGAGCCGGCGCCTGCACAACAAGGTGCTGCTCAAGCGCGAGGACCAGCAGCCGGTGTTCAGCTTCAAGCTGCGCGGCGCCTACAACAAGATGGCGCATCTCGCACCGGAGCAGTTGGCCAAGGGCGTGATCTGCGCCTCGGCCGGCAACCATGCGCAAGGCGTGGCCCTGAGCGCGCACAAGCTGGGTTGCCGCGCGGTGGTCGTGATGCCCACCACCACGCCGCAACTGAAGATCGACGCGGTCAAAGCCCTGGGCGGCGAGGTGGTGCTGCAGGGCGACAGCTACTCGGATGCCTACAACCATTCCCTGACGCTGCAGAAGAAGCAGGGCCTGACTTTTGTGCACCCGTTCGACGATCCGGACGTGATCGCCGGCCAGGGCACGATCGCCATGGAGATGCTGCGCCAGCACCAGGGCCCGCTGGACGCGGTGTTCGTGGCCATCGGCGGCGGCGGGTTGATCTCGGGCGTGGCGAGCTACATCAAGGCGGTGCGCCCGGAGATCAAGGTCATCGGCGTGCAGATGAACGACTCCAACGCCATGATGCAGTCGGTGGCGGCCGGCAGGCGCGTGACCTTGGACGATGTGGGCCTGTTCTCCGACGGCACGGCGGTCAAGCTGGTGGGCGAGGAGACCTTTCGCCTGACGCGCAAACTGGTGGACGACTTCATCGAGGTGGATACCGACGCGGTGTGCGCCGCGATCAAGGATGTGTTCGTGGACACGCGCTCCATTGTGGAGCCGGCCGGCGCGCTGGCGGTGGCGGCCATCAAGCAGTATGTGGCCAGGCACAAGACCCGGGGCGAGACCTATGCCGCCATCCTGTGCGGCGCCAATATGAACTTCGACCGCCTGCGCTTCGTGGCCGAACGCGCCGAAGTGGGCGAGGAGCGTGAAGCGCTGTTTGCGGTGACGATTCCCGAGGAGCGCGGCAGCTTCCGGCGCTTTTGCGAATTGATCGGCACCCTGCCGGGCGGCCCGCGCAATGTGACCGAGTTCAACTACCGCATCAGCCACGAGAAACAAGCCCATGTGTTCGTGGGCCTGACCACCTCCGCCAAAGGCGAAAGTGCCAAGATCGCCGCCAACTTCAAACGCCAGGGCTTTGCCACACTGGACCTGACGCACGACGACCTGGCCCAGGAGCACATCCGCCACATGGTGGGCGGCCACTCCGCGCTGGCGCACGATGAGCGGCTGCTGCGCTTCGTGTTCCCGGAGCGCCCGGGGGCGTTGATGAAGTTCCTGAACCTGATGCGCCCGGGCTGGAACATCAGCCTGTTCCACTACCGCAACCAGGGCGCCGACTATGGCCGCATCCTGGTGGGCCTGCAGGTACCGAAGGCCGACGACAAGGCCTTTGCCAAGTTCCTCGCCACACTGGGCTATTCCTATGTGGATGAAACCCGCAACCCGGCCTACCGCATGTTCTTGCAGGCCTGAGCGGGATACTTTTCCCCGGAGACAGCCATGACTTACGAATTGATCCAGGTACGCACCGAAGCCGGCAAGGTCGGCATCGTGACGCTGAACCGACCCAAGCAGCTCAATGCGCTCAATGACCAGCTCATGGACGAGCTGGGCGCCGCACTCAAGGGCTTTGACGCCGACGAATCGATCGGCTGCATGGTGATCACCGGCAGCGAAAAGGCCTTTGCCGCCGGCGCCGACATCAGCGCCATGGCGAACTACAGCTTTACCGACGTCTACAAGGGCGACTTTATTACGCGCAACTGGGAACAGATCCGCGCCATCCGCAAACCGGTGATCGCCGCCGTGAGCGGCTTTGCTCTGGGTGGCGGCTGCGAGCTGGCGATGATGTGCGACTTCATCATCGCCGCCGACAACGCGCGCTTTGGCCAGCCGGAGATCAAGCTCGGCGTGATTCCGGGCGCCGGTGGCACGCAGCGCCTGCCGCGCGCCGTGGGCAAGGCCAAGGCCATGGACATGGCGTTGACCGGGCGCATGATGGACGCCGCCGAGGCCGAGCGTGCCGGCCTGGTGAGCCGCGTGGTGGCGCTGGACAAGCTGATGGACGAGGCACTGGGCGCGGCGCTGCTGATCTGCGATTTCTCGCAAATCGCGGTGATGGCGGCCAAGGAATCGGTCAACCGGGCCTTCGAAGGCGGCCTGTCCGATGGCATCATGTTCGAGCGCCGCCTGTTCCACGCCCTGTTTGCCACCGCCGACCAGAAAGAAGGCATGGATGCCTTTGTGGCCAAGCGCAAGGCTGCGTTCAAAAATTGCTGAGGTGCCAAAAAACGCTATAATTTCGCCCTGTCGGTGATATAGCTCAGTTGGTTAGAGCGCAGCATTCATAATGCTGATGTCGGTGGTTCAAATCCACCTATCACCACCAAAACACCCCGAAACCCGCACGAGCTCCGCTCTGCGGGTTTCTTTGCATGACCACCTCCATGTTCTCGCAAATTCCGGCCCTGATTGATCACGCCGTTCAGCATTTCCAGCGGGGCGACCTGCCGCAGGCCGCAGAGTTGCTCAGGCAGGTACTGGGCGCCCAGCCGAGAAACTTTGATGCCCTGCACATTCTCGGCGTCATCCGGGCCCTGCAGGGAAACCCGGCAGAGGCTATCGAGTTGTTCAAAAAGGCACTGTCCGTCAACAAGCGCAACAGTCTTCTGCATTTCAACCTCGCCAAGGCGCTTTCTGAATCGGGCCTGGAAATCGAGGCCCTCCTGCACCACCGGAAAGCCACGCAACTTGCCCCGGGTCATGCGGAAGCCTGGCTCAATTACGGGAAAAGCCTGTTCAATTTGGAGAAACTTGAAGAAGCTTTTGCGGCCTTCAACAAGGCGCTTGAAATCAATCCACTTTATGCCCAAGCCCATAACAACAAGGGCTTGATCCTGGCCGAGCTCGGTCAGATCGAGGCCGCGATAGCCTGCTTTAACCAGGCGATCACTGCCCAACCTGCTTTGCCCGATGCGCACTGGAACCAGGCCCTCCAGCACCTCAAGCTCGGAAACTATGCCGCCGGCTGGGCCCAATTTGATTACCGCTGGCAGATGGATGAGCAGGACACTCCCAAGCTTGCCAGCAGCAAACCCCTCTGGACCGGAGAGCGATCCAGCCAGCCCCTCCTCATATGGGGCGAGCAGGGCATCGGCGACCAGGTGCTCTACGGCAGCATCCTGCCCGACATGGTCACTTTCCCGCAGAAGAAACTCGTTGCCCTGGACAAACGGCTGATTCCGCTGTTCAAGCGTTCCATACCGGGCTTTGAATTCATGGATCTCAATGAGGTCAGCGATACGCTGGACTTTGCGCAGCATTTGCCCATGGGCTCTCTGCCACGGTACTTCAGGAAATCCCGTGAAGACTTCAAGTCGGCCCAAACGCCCTTCCTGCTGGCCGACCCAACACGCTCAGCCGCGTTGAGGCAGAAAATCCACCTCACCAGCAAACTGGTTTGCGGCGTATCGTGGTGGAGCAATCGCAAGAGCACCGGCAAGAACAAGAGCATCCGCCTGGAGGAGTTGCTGGCGCCGCTGGCATCGGACAAGCTGCATTTCGTCAACCTGCAATACGGCGACACGGCTGCAGAACGAAACGCCCTGCGGGCGCAGCATGGAATTACCGTGCAGAACGTCGATGAGGTGGACAACTTCAACGACATCGACGGCCTGGCCGCGTTGATTCAGGCCTGCGATGTGGTCATCACCACCAGCAACACCACGGCCCACCTGGCCGGTGCTTTGGGGAAGGAGACCCTGCTCCTGCTACCCTTCAGCAAGGGCAAACTCTGGTACTGGGCCGAGCTGGAGGGGCATAACCCCTGGTATCCGTCGATCCGCATGTTTGCCCAGGAGCAGCCAGGACAGTGGCAGGTGCCGCTTGAACGCATCAAGAAACACATCGAGAACAGCGCATGGAACTGAACAAAATCACCGTCGTCGTCGGCTTCGACCAACGCGAGGCCATTGCCTACCATGTGTTTTGCCAGAGCGTGCTGGAAAAGGCCACGCTGCCCGTGCAGTTCATTCCCCTGGCTGAAAACACGCTGACCGACTACAAGGAAACGCACACCGACGGCAGCAACCGCTTCATCTACTCGCGCTTCCTCACTCCCTACCTCAACAACTACAGCGGCTGGGCCATCTTTGCCGATGGCGACATGATCTGTCAGGCCGATATCAAGGAATTGTGGGATCTGCGGGACGAGTCCAAGGCGGTGCAGGTGGTGCAGCACGATTACAAAACGAAGGCGCACATCAAATACCTGGGCAACAAGAACGAGAACTACCCGAGGAAAAACTGGTCAAGCGTCATCCTGTGGAACTGCGGCCATCCAGCCAACCGGGCGTTGACGCCGAGATTCATCCAGGAACAAACCGGGGCCTATCTGCATCGGTTCTCGTGGCTCACCGACGACCAGATTGGCGAGCTGCCAAGGGAATGGAACTGGCTCGCCATTGAATACGAAGACAACGACAACGCCAAGCTGGTCCATTACACGCTGGGAACGCCGTGTTTCAAGGAGTACGAGAATTCCCCGATGTCCGACAAGTGGTCATCCACCTACACCAGGGTCATCGACGGCATGGGCAGTTGATGCCTGTCCACGACGAGTAGCCCAAGGCAACATTTGTCCGAGAAGTTATAGTTGGTTTGTTTCCTCAACCTCAGCCTCTGGATGTACACCATGAACCGCTGTCTGCCTTCTTTCAAACACCGCCTGATGACGCTGGCTCTGGCCGCCGGTGTGGCGCTCACCCTGGGCGCACCAGCCGCTGCGCAAACCCCGCAACGCATCCCGCCGATCGCCCAGGCCGCCCAGCGCGGCATGCTGGTCGTGACCGCGCCGCCCGAGGTGCTGCTCGATGGCAAAGCGACGCGGCTGTCGCCGGGCGCGCGCATTCACGGCCGCAACAACCTGCTGGTGTTGTCGGGCACGCTGGTCGGGCAGAACTTGCCCGTGCGCTATACCCGCGACCTGCTGGGCCAGCTCCATGAGGTCTGGATCCTGACCGAGGCCGAAGTGGCCGCAAGCCGGCCCTGAGCAGATGGCCCTCCGCCCGGGGCCAGGGCGGTTCCGGGCTTCAGCCCTTTTCCGACGAGTTCCAAAGCTATCGAATTGATAGCGATCGAGATATTTCCCATGAGCAAGAAAGTATTCATCAAGACCTTCGGCTGCCAGATGAACGAGTACGACTCGGACAAGATGGCCGACGTGCTGGGCGCCGCCCAGGGCTACGAGCAGACGCAGGACATGCAGGAGGCCGATCTGATCCTGTTCAACACCTGTTCGGTGCGCGAGAAGGCGCAGGAGAAGGTGTTTTCCGACCTGGGCCGCATCAAGCACCTGAAGAAAAAGGGCGTGAAGATCGGCGTGGGCGGCTGCGTGGCCAGCCAGGAGGGGGCGGCCATCATCGCGCGCGCGCCCTATGTGGACGTGGTGTTCGGCCCGCAGACCCTGCACCGCCTGCCCGAGCTGCTGGCCCAGCGCGAGAAGCAGAACCGGCCGCAGGTGGACATCAGCTTCCCCGAGATCGAGAAGTTCGACCACCTGCCGCCAGCGCGGGTGGAGGGCGCCACGGCGTTTGTCAGCATCATGGAGGGCTGCTCCAAATACTGCAGCTACTGCGTGGTGCCCTACACCCGGGGCGAAGAAGTGTCACGCCCGTTCGAGGACGTGCTGGTGGAAGTGGCCGGTCTGGCCGACCAGGGCGTCAAGGAAGTCACGCTGCTGGGCCAGAACGTGAACGCCTGGCGCGCGCCCATGGGCGCGACCTCGGAGGTGGCCGACTTTGCCACGCTGATCGAATACGTGGCCGACATCCCCGGTATCGAGCGCATCCGCTATACCACCAGCCACCCCAACGAGTTCACGCCGGCCCTGATTGCGGTGTACGACAAGGTGCCCAAGCTGGTGAGCCATTTGCACCTGCCGGTGCAGCACGGCTCGGACCGCATCCTGATGGCAATGAAGCGCGGCTATACCGCGATGGAATACAAGTCCACCGTGCGCAAGCTGCGCACGATCCGGCCCGACATGGCCATCAGCAGCGATTTCATCGTGGGCTTCCCGGGCGAGAGCGAGGACGACTTCAGCCGGATGATGAAGCTGATCGACGATGTGGGCTACGACAACTCGTTCAGCTTCATCTTCAGCCCGCGCCCCGGCACGCCGGCGGCCAATCTTTCGGATGACACGCCGCACGAAGTCAAGCTCAAGCGCCTGCAACACCTGCAGGCCGTGATTGACGCCAATATCCGGCGCATCAGCGAGAGCCGTGTCGGGACGGTGCAGCACATCCTGGTGGAAGGTACTTCAAAACGCGATGCGGACGAGCTGATGGGCCGCACCGAATGCAACCGCGTGGTCAACTTCAAGGCGCCCGCGCGCCTGATCGGCCAGATGGTGGACGTGGCCATCACCCAGGCCATGCACTACAGCCTGCGCGGCGAGATAGTAACGCAGTAGCCGAGACTTGATTCCCAGCCGACCCGCCTCGAAGGCGTGAAGAAATCGTAGCGAGCGGTCCGAGGTTGCGCCGAGAAGCGCAGCCGTACTAGCGTACGGCGAGCATCGCAGGCGCAAGATCGGCCCGCGCAGTAGATTTATTCATGCCTTCTAAAAAGGCATCTTCGGCATCCCCTTCATGCCGCCCATGCGTTTCATCATCTTCATCATGCCGCCGCCCTTCATCTTCTTCATCATGTCCTGCATCTGCTCGAATTCCTTGAGCAGGCGGTTGACGTCCTGAACCTGCACGCCCGCGCCGGCGGCAATGCGGCGCTTGCGGGTGGCCTTGATGAGTTCGGGCTTGCGCCGCTCCAGCTTCGTCATGCTGTTGATGATGCCTTCCTTGCGGCGGATGTCGCGTTCGGCACGGTCCATGTCCACCTGGCCGGCCTGGGCCGTCATGTGCGCGGGCAGTTTGTCCATCAGGCTGGACAAGCCCCCCATCTGCTTCATCTGCTGGAGCTGGGCCAGGAAGTCGTTGAGGTCAAACCCGGCACCGCTCTTGACCTTGGCGGCGAGTTTTTGCGCCGCCGCCATGTCCACGCCGGCTGTGACCTGCTCGACCAGGGCCACGATGTCGCCCATGCCCAGCACGCGCCCGGCATGGCGCTGCGCATCAAACACCTCGATGCCATCGAGTTTCTCGCTGGTACCGGCAAACTTGATCGGCACGCCGGTGATGGCGCGCACTGACAGGGCCGCGCCGCCGCGCGAATCGCCGTCGGTCTTGGTCAGGATGATGCCGGTCAGCGGCAAGGCGTCCTTGAACGCCTTGGCGGTGTTGACGGCATCCTGGCCCTGCATGGCGTCCACCACGAACAGGGTCTCCACCGGCTTGAGCACCGCGTGCAGTTCGCGGATCTCGCGCATCAGCGCCTCATCGATGGCCAGCCGGCCGGCGGTATCGACCAGCAGCACGTCGAAGTAGTGCTTGCGGGCGTAATCCAGCGCGGCATGGGCGATGTCCACCGGCTTCTGGTCCGGCGTGCTGGGGAACCACTCGGCGCCGGCCTGGGCCGTCACGGTCTTGAGCTGCTCGATGGCGGCCGGGCGGTAGACGTCGCCCGAGACCGTGAGCACCTTTTTCTTGCGTTTCTCGATCAGGTGCTTGGCCAGCTTGGCGGTGGTGGTGGTCTTGCCCGCGCCCTGCAGGCCGGCCATCAGGATCACGGCCGGCGGCTGGACCGCCAGATTGATGTCGCTGACTCCCTCACCCATGGTGGCGGCCAACTCGCGGTTGACAATGCCCACCAGCGCCTGGCCCGGCGAAAGCGAGCCCATCACCTCCTGGCCGAGGGCTTTTTCCTTGACGCGGGCCACGAAGTCGCGCACCACCGGCAAGGCCACATCGGCCTCCAGCAGGGCCATGCGCACCTCGCGCAGCATGTCGGTCACATTGGCTTCGGTAATGCGGGCCTGGCCCCGGATTTCCTTGACGAGGCGGGAGAGTTTGTCGGTAAGGGCGGAGGCCATAGGGGTATTCCGGCAGACGGAACCTGGGTTGGATGCCAACAGGAAATTGGCAATGTGCAAAACGCTAAACTGTACCCATGATTCTAGCCAGTGCTTCCATGACCAGCCTCGCCCTGACGCTTGCCGCCGCCGTGGCCTATGCCATACCAGCCGTCGCCAAAGCGCGACTCCACCCGCAAGCCGCCCGCAGGGTGATTCTGTTGGCCTGGCTGCTGCACGGCCTGTTATTGGGCTTGGGCCTGTTGGGCGAGGTACCCCGGTTCGGATTTGCACCCGCCCTGTCCGTCACCGTCTGGCTGGTGGCTGCCGTCTATGCCGTGGAAAGCCATGTCTATCCCCAGCTGCAAACCCGCTGGGCCTTGTCGGCCCTGGGGGCTGCGGCTGTGCTGCTGGCCGAGATCTTTCCCGGCAGCGCGCTGCATGCCACGGCCTCGCCCTGGCTGCCGCTGCATTGGGCCCTGGGCATCGCTTCCTACGGCCTGTTTGCCGCGGCGGCAACGCATGCCTGGTTCATGAACCGGACGGAAGATCGCATCCGCCTGGCTGCCGACTCGCACACGGGCCTGCCGCTGCTGACCCTGGAGCGCCTGACCTTCCGTTTTGCCGGCGCCGGCTTTGTACTGCTGACGGCCACGCTGCTGGTGGGCATTCTGTTCGGCGAGTCGCTGTATGGCGCGGGCGCGGCCTGGAAGTGGGACCACAAAACCGTTTTCTCCCTGCTGTCCTGGCTGACGTTTGCCATTCTGCTGATCGGCCGGGCCCGCTTCGGCTGGCGCGGCCGGCGGGCTGCGCGCATCCTGTACATCGGCTCGGGTCTGCTGCTGCTGGCCTATGTGGGTTCGCGCTTCGTGATCGAGATCATCCTGGGCCGCAGCACATGAAATTCCTTCTGGTCCTCGCCGTGGTGTTCATCGGCGTGTGGTTGTGGCGATCGGGTCGGCAGGACAAGGTGACACGAGAAAAACCACCCACACCGCCACCAGGGCCGCAGGAGATGGTCAGTTGCCAGTTGTGCGGCGTCCATTTTCCGAAGACCGATGCGGTGGCAGGGCGCAACGGACTGTATTGCAGCACCGAGCACCGTCAGCGCGCGGAGTCCTGAATGCGCCCGGGCGACGACGTGCATTCCTGGTTTGGCCCGTCCCTGCTGGACGCCAGACTGGAAGCCCCCGAGGACCACCAGGAGTTTGAAAGACTGTGGCTCGGGTTCATGACCGCCCGCGTGACGCTCGGGTTGGTGCTGCTGCTGCTGCAGGGCACGCTCTATGCGCTGGGCCAGGCCTCGGACATCTGGCTGGTCGTGCTTTGCGGCGGCTACTTTGCCGCCGCATTGGTGGTGCGGGTGGGAGCCCGGCCGCGCCGGCTGGGACGCAGGTTTGACCTGCAATCGATCGCGGTCATCGGCGTGGATGTGCTGGCATTTACCGCCCTGCAGTTCCTGCAAGGCAGCAGCATCAACTACACCCCGCTGTTTGCCCTGCCGGTCTTGCTGGCTTCGATTCTGGGTTCCCTGCTGCTGGCCATGGGAACGGCCGCCGGCGTGACCCTGCTGCTGCTGATCCAGGCCATCTGGCTGTCGCTGCAAAGTCCCGGCGAGGTGACCCCGCATTTCATCCAGGCCGCCCTCACCGGGGCGGGCAGCTTTGTCATTGCCTTCCTGGCCCACCAGTTGTCGGCCCGACTGGCCAGCCTGGAGCAGCGGGCACGACGCAACCAGTTGGCCGCACGCATCCAGCAGCAGGTCAACGACCTGGTGATTGAATCCCTGACCGACGGCATTCTGGTGGTGGATGGCCGCGGCACGGTGCATGCCGCCAACCCGGCCGCCCGCCACATGCTGGAAACCGATGAGCGGCCGCTGCGCGACACGCCCTTTGACCTGGATGCCGAGGCCGGCTGGCAGCCGCTGGCCGAGCTGACGCAGCAGGTTTTTTCGGGCCGCGGCACCACCTATCAGACCGATATCATCATCCAGCATGCGGGGCAGGGCCCCCGGCGCATCCACGTGCGCACGCGCCTGGCAGCCCCCCAGTGGGGCGCGAGCGAAAACCTGTGCGTCATGTTCCTGCAGGACTTGCGCGAGATGGAAGCCCGCATGCGAACCGAGAAGTTGGCCAGCATGGGCCGCATGTCGGCCGCCGTGGCGCACGAGATCCGCAACCCGCTGGCGGCCATCGCCCAGGCCAATGCCTTGCTGGACGAAGACCTCAGCGACCCGCGGCACAAGCAGCTGACCCTGATGGTGCAGCAAAATGCGCACCGGCTGGAAAAAATTGTGGAAGAAGTCCTCAACATCTCCCGCGTGGGCAACCAGGCCGCCATGTTCGAGCCCCAGATGCTGGCGCTCAACGAGGCCGTGGCGCGCATCTGCCGGGACTGGTCCGGGCAGACCGACAGCGCAGCCCTGTTGCGCGTGAACCTGTCCACCACGCAGCCCGAGGTTGACTTCGAGCCGGAACACCTGCGCCGCGTGCTGGTCAACCTGCTCGACAATGCCCGCCGCCATGCCAGCAAGCAGGCCGAGTCGATCCAGGTCACGACCCATGTATCTGCCAGCGGGTTGGTGGTTCTGGGCGTCTGGAGCGATGGGCCGCCGATGGAGCCGTCGGTGGAGCAGCACCTGTTCGAGCCCTTCTTTTCATCGGAAAGCCGCTCCAGCGGGCTGGGCCTGTACATTTGCCGGGAGTTGTGCGAAGGACACGGCGCCACGATTGCCTACCAGCGGTCGCGGCGCATCGCCCGCGGCTCCGCCCGTGGCGGCAACGAATTTTTTGTATCCTTGCGCCGGTCACGATCCGCGAATGACGACAGCACGCTTCACAGCCGACCTTTCACACCATGGCACTGACTACCCCTGCCGACAGCGCACACATCCTGGTCGTGGACGACGAACCCGACCTGCGCACCCTGTACGAGCTCACGCTGCTGCGCGAGGGCTACCACGTGGATGTCGCCGAAAACCTGAGCGAAGCCTGGAAGCGCCTGAGCGAACGGCGCTTCGATGTGCTGATCACCGACATGCGCCTGCCCGACGGCCTGGGGATCGAGCTGATCCAGCGCCTGCGCTCGCAGCAGCGCAGTGAGCGCTGCGTCGTCATCACCGCTTACGGTTCGGCGGAAAACGCCGTGGAATCGCTCAAGGCAGGCGCTTTCGACTATCTGACCAAACCGGTCAACCTGCGGCAGTTCCGCACCGTCATTGCCTCGGCCGTGCAGGACGCGCTCGACCACAAGGCGGGCGCCCCGGCAAGCCGCCCTGCGCGCGCCGGAGAAGCCCCGCCCCAGGCATCGACGGGCGACGCCGCCTTGCAGCGCCTGGTCGGCGTTTCGCAAACCATGCACCAGGTCAAGGAACGCATTGCCAAAGTGGCGCACAGCATGGCGCCGGTGCTGGTGTCCGGCGAGTCCGGCACCGGCAAGGAACTGGTCGCCTGCGCCCTGCATGCCAATAGCCACCGCTGGACCGGGCCCCTGGTGGCCGTCAACTGCAGCGCCATTCCGGAGAATCTGCTGGAAACCGAGTTTTTCGGGGTCAAGAAAGGCGCCTACACCGGCGCCACCCAGGACCGGGCGGGATTTTTCCAGGCGGCACGCGGCGGCACCCTGTTTCTCGACGAGATCGGCGACCTGCCCCTGGCCATGCAATCCAAGCTGCTGCGCGCCATCCAGGAGCGCTGTGTGCGCCCGGTTGGCGGCACCCAGGAAGAGGCCGTCGATGTCCGCATCATCAGCGCCACCCACAAGGACCTGGCCGCTGAAGTCCAGGCGGGCCGCTTCCGGCAGGACCTGTATTACCGGCTCAACGTGATCGAGATCCACATCCCGCCCCTGCGCGAGCGGCGCGAAGACATGCAGGCCCTGTGCGAGGCCCTGCTCAGGCGGATCGCCACTGAATCAGGTCTGCCCGTCCCCGTGCTGACCTCCGCCGCGCTGGAGCAACTGGCGCAGCATCCGCTCAAAGGCAATGTCCGCGAGCTTGAAAACCTGCTGCACCGCGCCGTCGCCCTGAGCGAAGGCGGCGAGTTGCAGCTCGAACCGTCAAACCGTCCCTCGGAACTGACGGGAGAACCCGCCCCTTCGCCATCCGCTCCTTTGGCGCCGACCGCCGCCGCCCCTATCCCCGCCGACCTGCAAAACCACCTTGACCAGCAGGAACGCGAGATCCTGGTCAAGGCCCTGCAGGAGACCGGGTTCAACCGCACGGCCGCTGCCGCCCGGCTGGGCCTGAGCCTGCGCCAGATCCGCTACCGGATTGCGCGCCTGAACATCGAAACCCCGCAAGGCAACGACGCCGCCCCATGACAAGCACAACGCCCACCCTGAGCACCGGTCTGTGGAACGGCGGCTGGTACCGTTTTGCTCATCCTCTGCCGTCGCCGAATTTCGGCCCGCGCCCGGCCGGCGCCGTGGTGGATCTGATCGTGATCCACGCCATCAGCCTGCCCCCCGGCCAGTATGGCGGCGACGAGGTACAGCGGCTGTTCACGAACACGCTGGACTGGAATGCCCACCCCTATTTCAAATCGATCGAAGGCATGGCCGTGTCGGCCCATTTCTATATTCGACGCAATGGCGAGCTCTGGCAGTTCGTCAGCACCGATGACCGCGCCTGGCATGCCGGCGTCTCCAGCTACCGCGGGCGCAGCAACTGCAACGATGATTCGATCGGCATCGAACTGGAAGGCGCCGAGGGCGGCCCTTTTGAAGCGGCCCAGTACGAGACGCTGGCGAGCCTGTGCGCCGCCATCCCGCAACGCTACGCCATCAGCCATGTTGCGGGGCATGAGCACATTGCGCCGGAACGGAAAAAAGATCCGGGCGATGGTTTTGAATGGGCGCATTTGCGACAAACCCTGGGTTGGCCTTCTCAGTATTTTCCCGAAGGCCTCGCCTAGAGCGCCGGTGCGCTGAAATATTTTTTCCTGCGCAGACAAGCCCCCACATCCCGCGGGGAAAACATCACAAGCGCAGACAGCATGCGGCCAGGCAAGGCAAATGCAATGCAGCGCCTTGTATTTGCTGGATGTTCGGCCCCGGCCGCTGGACTGGCAACGCCTGCAACGCGGCCGCCAGGGCTCTCTCGACGCCGCCACCCGCTCTGCCCCGCAGGGCTAATTTCGCCCCACAACGACGCTGCACCAACTTTGCCGCGATACACTACCGGTAGTGGCTTGTATTCGCACCACACCCCATATATAGTGTTTCCTGTTCGCCCCCTTCGTCACACGCACAAGCGCCAAACGACCGGTCGACGAACCAGGAAAAACCAATAAATTTGCTGAAGACGAGGAAATAATGCAAACCGCCTTGAACCCATCCGCTCCCCTCAACACAGGCGTCCTGACCATGCAGAACCAGGAAGGCGCAACGAGCAACCCGCTCAACCATTACCAGATCATCCGCCGCAACGGCGCGGTGGTGCCGTTCGAGCCGAGCAAGATTGCCGTGGCGCTGATGAAGGCCTTCCTGGCCGTGCATGGCACCCAGGGCGCGGCCTCTGCCAGCGTGCGCGAAGTGGTCGACGTCCTGACGCAGAACGTGGTGCGCGCCCTGATGCGCTCACGCCCCGGTGGCGGCACCTTCCATATCGAGGATGTGCAGGACCAGGTCGAACTCGGGTTGATGCGCGGCGGCCACCACGAGATTGCCCGTGCCTACGTGCTGTACCGCGAACGCCGCACCCAGGAGCGGGCCCAGCAGGCCACGCAGGACAAGCCCAAGGCCACCGTGCTGCATGCCATGGACGGCGGACAGCGGGTGACGCTGGACCTGGACCAGCTCAGAAGCCTGGTCGTGAACGCCTGCGCCGGCCTGGGCGATGACATCAAGCCCGAGCCGATCCTGGCCGAGACCATGCGCAACCTGTACGACGGTGTTCCGGTGGACGAGGTGTACAAGGCCTCCATCCTCGCTGCCCGCACCCTGATCGAGAAAGATCCCGATTACACCTACGCCACCGCCCGGCTGCTGTTTCACACGATCGCCCGCGAAGTGCTGGGCCGGGATGTTCCGCAAGCGGAGATGGGCGAGGCCTATGCCGACTATTTCCCCCAGTTCATCAAGAAGGGCGTCGAGAACGAACTGCTGGACGAAAAGCTGCTCCAGTTCGACCTCAAGAAGCTGGGCGGCGCGCTCAAGGCCGAGCGCGACCTGAAGTTCGACTACCTGGGGCTGCAAACCCTGTACGACCGTTATTTCCTGCACGTGCGCAAGTCCCGCATCGAGCTGCCGCAGGCCTTCTTCATGCGCGTGGCCATGGGCCTGTCCCTCAACGAGACCGACCGCGAAGCCCGCGCCATCGAGTTCTACGAGGTGCTGTCCTCGTTCGACTTCATGTCCAGCACGCCCACCCTGTTCAACAGCGGCACGCTGCGCTCGCAGCTCTCGAGCTGCTACCTGACCACCGTGCCGGACAACCTGGACGGCATTTACGAATCGATCAAGGAAAACGCGCTGCTGTCCAAGTTTGCCGGCGGCCTGGGCAACGACTGGACGCGCGTGCGCGCCCTGGGCTCCCACATCAAGGGCACCAACGGCGAGTCGCAGGGCGTGGTGCCCTTCCTCAAGGTCGTCAATGACACGGCCGTGGCGGTGAACCAGGGCGGCAAGCGCAAGGGCGCGGTCTGCACCTACCTGGAGACCTGGCACCTGGACATCGAGGAGTTCCTGGAACTGCGCAAGAACACCGGCGACGACCGCCGCCGCACCCACGACATGAACACGGCCAACTGGATCCCCGACCTGTTCATGCGCCGCGTCATGGAGAAAGGCAGCTGGACCCTGTTCTCGCCCTCCGACGTGCCCGACCTGCACGACAAGTTCGGCGCCGATTTCGAGAAGGCCTACGTGGTCTACGAGGAAAAGGCCGCCCGCGGCGAGATCAAGCCCTCCCGCACCCTGCAGGCCACCGATCTGTGGCGCAAGATGCTGACCATGCTGTTCGAGACCGGGCACCCCTGGATCACCTTCAAGGATGCCTGCAACGTGCGCTCGCCCCAGCAGCACGCCGGTGTGGTGCACTCCTCCAACCTGTGCACCGAGATCACGCTCAACACCAGCGACACCGAAACCGCGGTGTGCAACCTGGGCTCCGTCAATTTGCGCCAGCACCTCAAGAATGGCCAGGTCGATCACGAGAAGCTCAAGAAAACCATCGCCACGGCCATGCGCATGCTGGACAACGTGATCGATATCAATTACTACGCTGTGAAGAAGGCGCGTGACTCCAACCTGCGCCACCGTCCGGTCGGGCTGGGCGTCATGGGCTTCCAGGACAGCCTGTACGAACTGCGCATTCCCTACTCCAGCGATGCGGCCGTGGCATTTGCCGACCAGTCCATGGAAGCCATCTGCTACCACGCCTACTGGGCGTCCACCGAACTGGCCAAGGAACGCGGCAAATACTCCAGCTACAAGGGTTCGCTGTGGGACCAGGGCATCCTGCCGCTGGACACGCTGGACCTGCTGGCCAAGGCGCGCGGCGGCTATGTGGAAGTCGATCGCTCCGCGACCCTGGACTGGGACACGCTGCGCAAGAAGATCGCCAAGGACGGCATGCGCAACTCCAACTGCGTGGCCATCGCCCCCACCGCCACGATTTCCAACATCATCGGCGTGGACGCCTCCATCGAGCCGTGCTTCGGCAACCTCTCGGTGAAGTCCAACCTGTCGGGCGAATTCACCGTGATCAACAGCTACCTGGTGCACGACCTCAAGCGCCTGGGTCTGTGGGACGACGTCATGGTCATGGACCTCAAGCACTTCGACGGCTCACTGGCTCCGATCGACCGCGTGCCGCAGGAGATCAAGTCCCTCTACGCCACCGCCTTCGAGGTCGAAACCGTCTGGCTGGTCGAAGCCGCCGCACGGCGCCAGAAATGGATTGACCAGGCCCAGTCGCTCAACATCTACATGGCGGGCGCCTCGGGCAAGAAGCTGGACGACACCTACAAACTGGCCTGGCTGCGCGGCCTGAAAACCACCTACTACCTGCGCACCATGTCGGCCACGCACGCGGAAAAATCCACGGTCACCGCCGGCCGCATGAACGCCGTTTCTTCTGGCGGCGCAGCGCAAGGTGGCGCCGGCATGAGCGCGCTCGAAGCGGCTGCTGCTGCAGCCCAGATGCAGATGGCCACGGCGGCAACCGACATCAAGTTCTGCGCCATCGATGATCCCGGCTGCGAAGCTTGCCAGTGAAGCGCGGCTGGCGCTCCTGTAATGCGATGCTATTGAGCAACACAAATGAGCTGCGATGTGAATGAATACTTTCCATTTCATTTCGCTGCTCTCATAATCCACTGATTGGAACCTCGTATGTTGAACTGGGACGAACAAGTCAAGCCCACATCGCCATCGTTATCTGCAAGCGGCCCGTTTGGGGGCAGCACGTTTTCGCTTCCCCCGCAGATGCCTGAAGTGCGCACCGTCTCCTTTGAATCCTCCCCGGCCCAAGCCACCTCGTCACCGGCAGCGCCCGCTGCCGTACCCCGCCGGATCAAGGCCTCCGACAAGCGCATCATCAACGGCCAGACCGACGTGAACCAGCTGGTTCCGTTCAAGTACAAGTGGGCCTGGGAAAAGTACCTGGCCACCTGCGCCAACCACTGGATGCCGCAGGAAGTCAACATGACGCGCGACATTGCGCTGTGGAAAGACCCCAACGGCCTGACCGAAGACGAACGCCGCATCGTCAAGCGCAACCTGGGCTTCTTCGTCACCGCCGATTCGCTGGCCGCCAACAACATCGTGCTGGGCACCTACCGCCACATCACGGCGCCCGAATGCCGCCAGTTCCTGCTGCGCCAGGCCTTCGAGGAAGCCATCCACACCCACGCCTACCAGTACATCGTGGAATCGCTGGGGCTGGACGAGGCCGAGATCTTCAACGCCTACAACGAAGTCCAGTCGATCCGGGACAAGGACGAGTTCCTGATCCCCTTCATCAGCGCGATCATGGACCCGCACTTCCACACCGGCACCATGGAGACCGACCAGACGCTGCTCAAGTCGCTGATCGTGTTCGCCTGCCTGATGGAAGGCCTGTTCTTCTATGTCGGCTTCACCCAGATCCTGGCACTGGGCCGGCAGAACAAGATGACCGGCGCGGCCGAGCAGTACCAGTACATCCTGCGCGATGAATCGATGCACTGCAACTTCGGCATCGACCTGATCAACCAGCTCAAGCTCGAGAATCCCCATTTGTGGACGTCCGAGTTCAAGGCCGAAATCAAGGCCCTGTTCGAAAAAGCCGTCGAACTCGAATACCGCTACGCCGAGGACACCATGCCGCGTGGCGTGCTCGGCATGAATGCCTCCATGTTCAAGGGCTATCTGCGCTACATCGCCAACCGGCGCGCCGTGCAGATCGGCCTGGAGCCGCTGTATCCCAATGAGGAAAATCCCTTCCCCTGGATGAGCGAAATGATCGACCTCAAGAAAGAGCGCAACTTCTTCGAAACCCGGGTGATCGAGTATCAGTCGGGCGGCGCGCTTTCCTGGGACTGAAGTGAACCACCAATGATTTCAAGAATTACACAAACCATGGACCGCCCCGCAGAGGGCGAACAGGGTTTGTGCACCCGAGTTCATGGTGTTGGGATTGACCCCAGCATCATGAATCGCTTCGTGCAAACCAACTGGCATGAAGTGCTCTTTGTAACTTGATCAAGGAGAAAATGATGGCAACTGCAAAAAAATCGGCCGCAAAAAAGGCCGCACCGAAGAAAGCTCCTGCTAAAAAAGCAGCAGCGAAAAAATCGCCCGCTAAGAAAGTAGCAGCGAAAAAACCGGCTGCCAAAAAGGTAGCTGCGAAGAAGCGCCCGGCTGCCAAAAAGGTCGCCGCGAAGAAACCGGCTGCGAAAAAGCGGCCTGCAGCGAAGAAGGCTGCCAAAAAGGTAGCTGCGAAGAAACCGGCTGCGAAAAAAGCTGCCGCGAAGAAGAAGCCTGCTGCCAAAAAGGCTGCCAAAAAGGTAGCCAAGAAAGCAGCTGCAAAGAAGAAGCCCGCAGCCAAGAAAGCAGCCAAGAAGAAGCCGGCTGCGAAGAAAGCCGCGAAAGCACCCGCTGCCAAAGCAGCCCCTGCCCCGGCTGCTCCCGCGGCTCAGACCACTCTGAACCCGCAGGCCGCTTGGCCGTTTCCCACGGCCAGCAAGCCCTGAACCAGCGGCTTTGCTTCAAGCCCGATGACCGAAAGGCATCGGGCTTTTTCATTGGCCCCATTGACGCAATCCATGTCTGTCCCCGACCTGCCCTTTTTGCGCATCGAAAAAACAGGCGCCGTGATCGTGGATGTCCACGTCATGCCCAATGCGCCGAAAACGCAGGTCCAGGGTCTGCACGATGGCGCACTGCGCATCCGCTTGAAGGCACCGCCCGTGGACGGAAAAGCCAACCAGGAACTGGTCGCCTGGCTGGCCCGGGAGCTCAAGGTGCCGCGCGCCAGCATCGAACTGATCCGGGGTGACACCGCCCGGCGCAAGCAGCTTCGGGTGGAACAAGCCAGCGTGTCCAGCGCCCGCTGGGAGCGTCTGCAAACGACCGGCGAGGATTGATGCGCGGGGAAACTACAGGCCCATCGCCTTGGTGTTCACCGCATAGTTCTGCGGCCCGCGATGGGCGATCTTGTGTGAACCCATGCGATTGCCGAGGTCAGCGCTTCGTGCCAGCGACCAGCCCTGCTCCAGGCCATACAGCAGGCCGCCACGGTAGGCGTCGCCACAGCCCGTGGGGTCCACGACCGCGGCAGCCTTGACCGGCGGCACCCGTGTCTTTTCGCCGTCGACCCAGACTTCGCTGCCCTCATGGCCCAACGTGATGATCAGCCCGCGCACCCGGCGCGAAATCTCGGCCGGGTTCCAGCCGGTCCGGTCGCACAGCATCTTGCCTTCGTAGTCATTCACGGTGACCCAACTGGCCTGTTCGATAAAGCGGGCCAGCTCGGCACCGTCGAACATGGGCAGGCCCTGGCCCGGATCGAAAACGAACGGGATATCGGCCGCCTTGAATTGCCCGGCGTGCTCGAGCATGGCATCGCGACCGTCGGGCGAGATGATGCCCAGACGGATGTCGGAGCGGCCTTCGATACGCGTCACATGCGCCTGCATCATGGCGCCGGGATGGAAGGCGGTGATCTGGTTGTTGTCCTTGTCGGTCATGATCAGGGCCTGCGCCGTGTAGGTTTCCTCGATCTGGCGCACGAACTCCGTGGCAATGCCCAGCTCGCGCAAGCGGTGCAGGTAACCTGCGCCGTCATTGCCGACGGTGGCCATCGGCAGCGGTGTTCCTCCCAGGGACTTGAGCGCATAGGCAATGTTGCCGGCGCAGCCGCCGAAATCCCGCCGCAGCGTAGGAACGAGAAAGGACACATTGAGGATGTGCAGCTGATCCGGCAGGATTTGCTCGGCAAAGCGGCCCTCGAAGTTCATGATGGTGTCGAACGCCAGGGAACCGCAGATAAGGGAGGCCATAGGAATAGATGAAGAAGTTTCAGGGATAAAAGGCGAGGATCCGGTAGCCCGCTACGCGATCAGCGCTGCCATTGGTCTTGATGCCCAGCGTCAGCGAAGCCTGGGATTCGGCTGCCGCTGAAAGCACGTCCGATTTAAGGCCCAGTTCATCCGGCAGGAAAACCCGGCGCATGATCGGCTGGTCATGGACATCCGTCAGGGACAGTTCAATGGCCGGCAGCGCCAATTCGGTGACGGCCGTGTTCTTGAGGGTGAAGTTCAGCCGATAGACATCGCCGCGGATCTTGTTGAATGAGGCGCTGTCGATCACCACCGATTCGATCTGCCGCAGGGGTTCCACGGTGCACTCCATCAGGGTACAAACCTCTTCGACCCACGGCTTGAGCCCGGGCTCCACGGCGGCTACCCGGTCCCGTTCCTGCACCAGCATCTGCAAGGCCAGTCCCAGGCAAAGCAGCAGGCTGACCAGCAGCAGGCCGATGCGCACCAGGGGACGGTGCCAGCTCGAGACGGGTTTGGCGCTGCGCATGAAGGACAACGCCTGCGCAGCGGGCTCGGCTTCTGCTCGAGACGTAATCTCTTGTTCGCCCGGTCCGATCACCACGCCATCGGGCCATGCCGAACTGCTGGCGACAGCTTCCTGGACCTGCGATTCGGTCAGCGCGGGATCGTCGGCCAATTCGAGATCCACGGGCGCCGACATCCGTGCCGCGGGTGCCGCCGCTTCCAACGGTTCCTCCTGTGCAGGCTGGGCCGCCTCGTTGCCCTGCAGTTCAGTCGATGCATCGAAGATTTCATGACACTGGCCGCAACGCACCCATCCCTCGGAGATGCGGAGCTGGTCCGGAACGACCTTGAACATCGTCTTGCAGGCTGGGCAACGTGTGGTCAGGCTCATGGGGTCAGATTGTAGAGCGCAGCCCGTCAGGTTCAGCGTGTTGCGGTCATCAGGATCCAGCCCTCTTCGGCATCAGCGACCGTCAATCGGCAATGGGGTGCATAGGCCTGCATCAACTCATCGGCCTGGCGCTCCAGAATGCCCGCCAGCACCAGCGAGCCCCCCGACGCCACCCGCGCGCAAAGCAGGGGGGCAAGCACTTTGAGCGGCGTGGCCAGAATGTTCGCCAGCACCGTGTTGTACTGGCCGCTCACCTGGTCGGGCAGACCCGCCTTGAGCGCCACCTGGTTCGCCCGGGCATTCAGCAGCGTGGCCTCCACGGCAGCTTCGTCAATATCCACCGCGTCGATATCCACGGCGCCGTACTTGGCGGCACCGATCGCCAGAATGCCCGATCCACAGCCGTAATCCAGCACCCGGCCCAATCCGCCGCCGGCATGACGTGCAATCCAGCGCAGGCACATGCGTGTCGTCGGGTGGGTGCCGGTGCCAAACGCCAGCCCCGGGTCGAGCCGGATGATGGTCCGGGCCTGGGCGGGCGGCTCATGCCAGGTCGGCACGATCCAGAAATCCGGCGTGATCTCCACCGGTGCAAACTGGGACTGGGTCAGGCGGACCCAGTCCTGCTCCGGCACCTCGGCCGTGCCCAGCATGCGGCAGGCATCGAAGAAATCCTGCGCCTGCAGCAGAGCGGCGGCCTCCGCGGCGGCGGCCTGGTCCGGGAAAAGAGCCCGTATGCGGGAACGCTGCCACCCCTCCTGGGGCGGCGGCATGCCGGGTTCACCAAACAGGGCCTGCTCGGCATCGGTCTGGGCGTCGGCATCCTCCACGCTGACGCTCAGGGCATCCAGCGCTTCGAGCGCATCGCTCAGGGTCTCCACACGATCTTGCGGGCACAGCAGGCTCAATTCATGCATGAGAGTAGTCCATCCACACCACATGAAGGGGACAAGCAACGGGGGGAGCCATTCCTAGCGTTTATGGTGGCCCAGCCACTCTTCCAGGTAATGGATGTTGGTGCCACCGGCCATGAATTTGGCATCGACCATCAATTCACGATGCAGTGGAATATTGGTGTTGATGCCTTCAAGCACGGTCTCGGACAGTGCCGTGCGCATGCGCGCCATGGCCTGCTCGCGGGTGTCCCCGTGGACAATGATCTTGCCGACCATCGAATCATAGTTGGGCGGCACAAAATAATTGGTGTAGATGTGCGAGTCCACCCGCACCCCAGGGCCGCCCGGCGCGTGCCACATGGTGATGCGACCCGGCGAGGGCGTGAATTTGTAGGGGTCTTCGGCATTCACGCGGCATTCGATGGCGTGTCCGCGGATCTGGATGTCGCGCTGGGTGAACGGCAGCTTTTCTCCGGCCGCCACCATGATCTGCGTCTTCACGATGTCCACGCCGGTGATCAGCTCGGTCACCGGATGCTCCACCTGCACGCGGGTATTCATCTCGATGAAATAGAACTCGCCATCTTCATAGAGGAATTCGAAAGTGCCCGCGCCGCGGTAGCCGATCCTCTTGCAGGCGGCCACGCAGCGCTCGCCGATTTTTTCGATCAGCTTGCGGGCAATGCCCGGCGCTGGCGCCTCCTCGAGGATCTTCTGGTGGCGCCGCTGCATGGAGCAGTCGCGCTCACCCAGGTAGACCGCGTTCTTGTGCTTGTCGGCCAGGATCTGGATTTCGATATGGCGCGGGTTCTGGAGAAACTTCTCCATGTAGACCGCCGGATTATTGAAGGCCGCACCGGCTTCGGCCTTGGTCATCTGCACGGCATTGATCAGGGCCGCCTCGGTGTGGACGACACGCATGCCGCGCCCGCCACCGCCGCCCGCGGCCTTGATGATGACCGGATAGCCGACGGCCTTGGCAATGCGGCGGATCTGCACCGGATCGTCGGGCAATTCGCCCTCCGAGCCGGGCACACAGGGCACGCCCGCCTTGATCATGGCCTGCTTGGCCGACACCTTGTCACCCATGATGCGGATGGACTCGGGCGTCGGGCCGATGAACTGGAACCCGCTTTGTTCCACGCGTTCGGCAAAGCTGGCGTTCTCGCTCAGGAAGCCGTAGCCGGGGTGAATGGCCTCGGCATCCGTCACTTCCGCCGCCGAAATGATGGCCGGCATATTGAGGTAGCTTTGTGCCGATGGGGCGGGGCCGATGCACACGGCCTCCTCGGCCAGTTTCACATACTTGGCTTCGCGATCGGCCTCGGAATAGACCATCACGGCCTTGATACCCAGCTCACGGCAGGCGCGCTGGATCCGCAAGGCGATTTCGCCGCGATTGGCAACCAGAATCTTCTTAAACATAGTAACTCTCGCGGCTCATCGCCCCGCACGCTACGCGTGCCCATGCGTTTTGCTTCGCCATGCCT
>Ga0210129_1000002_pt1 | contig 89884 bp, 52 predicted proteins | sample WestPond_Cattail_2_FD_185582 | JGI IMG/M metagenome (GOLD analysis project Ga0210129, IMG submission 185582) | Wetland microbial communities from the San Francisco Bay, California, USA, that impact long-term carbon sequestration -... | ecosystem: Environmental > Aquatic > Marine > Wetlands ... | reverse complement strand
CACTCAGGAACGGCGACAGCAGATGCCCCTCCAGATGGTGCACGCCCAGCACCGGCTTGCCCAGGGCCGCCCCCAGCGCGCAGGCCACGCCGGCACCCACCAGCAGCGCACCGGCCAGCCCGGGGCCGCGCGTGAAGGCCACCACATCGATGTCGGCCAGCGTGCGCCCGGCCTCGTCCAGCACCTGCTGCGTCAGCGGCAGCACGCGGCGGATATGGTCGCGGCTGGCCAGCTCCGGCACCACGCCGCCGTAGGCTTGGTGCATTTCGATCTGGCTGAACAGCGCGTGCGACAGCAGTTGCGGTACACCGCTGCCAGTGGATTGCACGAGGGCCACCCCGGTTTCATCGCAGGAAGATTCAATCCCCAGGATCAGGGGCGCGGTGTCGGACATATCAGCGAGTCTAAGCCAATGACCGCTTACTTCATGACCAGGCCGCCGTCCACGAACAGCACCTGGCCGGTCATGAAGCGGCTCCAGTCCGAGGCCAGGAACAGCACCGGCCCGGCCACGTCCTCGGGCGTGGCGATCCGCCGCAGCGGGGTCTGGGCGATGATCGCGTCCTTCACTTCTTCCCTGGTGGCGCGGCTGGCATCGGTCGGATAGACCAGGCCCGGGGCCACGCAGTTGACGCGGATGCCCAGTGGGCCGAGCTCGGCCGCCAGGTTGCGGCTGAAACCCACCAGCGCCGACTTGGCCGTCGTGTAGTCGTGATACGGCACGATGGGCCGTTCCACCAGGTCGCTCACCATGTTGATGATGCTGCCCAGGCCGCGCTGCCTGAAATGCGGCAGCACCGCCTGGCACACGTTGTAGGCGGATTGCACCGCGCCATCCACCTGCGCCTGGTAATCCCCCCACTGCAACTCCCAGAAGCGCTGGCGCTGCTCGGGGTCGAAGCGGTAGGGCTTGAACGCGTTGTTCACCACCACGTCGATCCGGCCCACCTCGCTCAGGATCTGCGCCACCATGGCCTGCACCGCGGACTGCGAGGTCACATCGGCCTGCAGGGCCCAGGCGTCGCCGCCCGCCGCCTTGCAGCGCGCCACCACCTCGTCAGCCGCCGCCGCGTTGCGCAGGTAGTTGACAACCACGAAGGCACCCTCGGCCGCAAAGGCCTGCGCGAGCGCCGCACCGATGCCGCGGCTGGCGCCGGTGACCAGAATGGTCTTGTCCTTGAAGTTCATCGCGTTCGCCGATTTGGTTTTACCTGGGCAGCAGGTCCTGGCTCACCACCTCGGACATCTTGAGGCTGTGCTGGATGACGCCCAGCTTCTTGTAGGTGTCAGCCGCTTGCTGCAAAGTCTCCAGATCGAAGGCGCCCAGCCCGTGCTTCTGGGTCGTGGCCGACACGGCGGAGAGGTTGCGCAGCTTGATCACCTCCAGGTTGATGGCCGGGTTCGAGCCGTCGATCGCGCGCTTGACCGCCAGGCTGGCCGCTTCCTGCGGGCTGTCGATCATCCATTGCGCGCTGTCGCGGTAGGCGGCGAGAAACTTCTTCAACAGTTCCTTCTTCTGCTGGTAGGTCTCTTCGCGCACGACAAAGAAATCGCTGGAGACGTTGACGTGGTTCTTCACCTCCATGACATCGACTTCGCCCAGGCCCTTGAGTTTGCCGACCACCAGGCCGGTGTCCGTGGCCGCGGTGGCATCCACCTGGCCCTGCATCAGCGGGGCGAAGTTCAGCAGCCCGGTGACCACGATGGTCACGTCCGATTCGCTTAAGGCCGCCTGGCTCAACAGCAGTTGCAGGTTCAGCCGGGTGCCGCTGGCCAGGCTGTAGACACCGATCTTCTTGCCCTTGAGGTCGGCTGGTTTGCGGATGTTCTGCGACTTGAGCGACACCACGTTGAAGACATTCTGCGGATAGATGTTGTAGATGGCGCGCAGTTTCTCGCCCTTGTCCAGCGCCGCGAAGAAGGAGCTGGGATCGGTGAAGGCCACATCGGCCTGCCCGGTCAGGAGGTTGCGGATCGCGTCCCCACCGCCGGCGCCCGGCACATACGTCAGCGCCAGGCCGTGGGCTTTGTAAAAACCCTTGTCTTCATCGACCAGCAGGTTGGTGACTTCGGTGATCGGCTTGCTCCAGCCCGCCACCGCGAATTTCTCCAGCTTGGCCGGCTGCGCGAGCGCGGCCGTCCCGAAGCAGCCCAGCAGGGCCAGCGTGGCCAGCGAACGCAGGATGGTGCGTGCAATGGATGGTTTCATTCTCTTCTTCCTCTCAGTTGGTTGTGACGTAAGGTTTGAGCAGCCATTTCTCGACGGCCAGCGTGATCTGGTACAGCGCCATGCCCAGCAGGGTGATGAGCAGCAGGACCGCAAACATGAGGGGCGTGTCCATCATCCCCTGCGTGGCGATGATCAAGGCCCCCAGGCCTTTGCTGGCGCCAATGAATTCGCCCACGACGGCGCCCACCAGCGCCAGCACCACCGCCACCCGCAGGCCGGCCAGGATGCCCGGCAGGCCGGCCGGGATCTTCAGGCGCCACAGGGTTTGCCAGCGCGTGGCGCCCAGCATCCGGAACAATTCGAGGCGCTGCGCATCGACCTGCTGGATGCTGGTCAGGGTGTTTTCCATCAGCGGGAAAAAACAGATCAGCGCGGTGATCACCACCGTGGGCGTGCTGCCGAAGCCGAACCAGACGATGAACAGCGGCGCCAGCGCCAGCTTCGGGATCACCTGGCTGGTCACCACATACGGCATCAGGGTGCGGCGCAAAAAGGCGGACTCGCCCATCACCACGCCGCAGGCAAAACCGAGCACGCAGCCCAGCAGCAGTCCCAGCACCAGCTCCAGGCTGGTTTGTCCGATATGCGGCCACAGATAGCCGGTGCGCAAACCGCGCCACAGGGCCTCCAGCACCAGCGAGGGCGCCGGCAGCACCAGCGTCGACAGATGGAACACGCGGGCCGACAACTCCCAGGCCAGCAGCAGGACCAGCAGCAGCGCCCCGGCATAAATGCGGCTCGTCCTCATCGGCGATCTCCATCCATCGCATGGCGCAACTGGGCGCAAATCTCGTTGAATTTCGGGCTGTAGCGCAACTCATTCCCGCGCGGTTGCGGCAGATCGACCAGCAGGTCCTTGCTGATGCGCCCGCCCTCCATCACCGCCACCCGGTCGGCCAGATAGACCGCTTCCGTGATGTCGTGGGTGACGAAGAACACCGTGGTCTTGCGCGAGCGGCACAGCTCGAGCAAATCGTCCTGCAGTTCCTCGCGGGTGATGGCGTCGAGTGCCGCAAACGGCTCGTCCATCAGCAGGATGGCCGGCTCCAGGATCAGGGCCCGGGCAATCGCCACCCGGCTTTGCTGCCCGCCGGACAACTGCCGCGGGTAGTGCTCACGGTAGATTGAGAGGCCCATCAAGTCCAGCAGTTGCGCCGCCCGGTTCACCTCAGCCGGCGTGGGTTGGCGCTGGATGGCGATCGGCAGCAGCACGTTGTCCAGCACCCGCAGCCACTCCAGCAAGGTCGGCGACTGGAACACAAAGCCCAGTTGCGGCCCGGGCTTTTGCACCGGCAGGCCTTGCAGGCTGACCGTGCCCTCATCCGGTTGGAGCAGACCTGCGGCCAGCTTCAAGAGCGTGGTCTTGCCGCAGCCGCTGCGCCCCACCAGGCAATGGAACTCGCCTTGCGCGATGTCCCAATCGACCTGGCGCACCACCGCCGGCCAACCCGGATAGGTGTAGCTGACTCCGCTCATGTCGAGAAAGGCCATGCTGATCTAATCCTTGTACGGCGCGAAATCTTCCGCCGCCGTTTCAGCCGCCTGCTCGATCTCGACCAGGCGCACCAGGTCCAGCAGGTTGAAGCGTCCGTCGTGGTGCCAGCCGGCCTCGGGCGCCGTCATGGCGCCGATGGCGCAGATGCGGGTCGCGCCCGCCTGCCCCAGCGCTTCAGCCAGCTGCAACAATGCTTTCGGCGCAGCGGCCAGACCCACGGTCTGCAGGAAGGCGCGCTGGCCGGCGATCTGCGCCACCACATCTTCCAGCCGCTCCACCGCCAGCACCTGGATGCTGCGGTTCAGGGCACAGGGCGCCAGCGGCTGCGCGGCATCGGCATAGGCCACGCTCCAGGCCGCGCCCGCCTCGCCCAGCAGGGTCGAGCCGGCGTGCGAGAAGGTTTTCAGTTCCTGCGTCTGGCGCCAGCCGGCCACACCGGCCGCGTCCTCCAGCGGCAGGACGCGGCGCGGAAACTTGTGCTCGAAGGCCGCCAGTTCATGCGCCAGGTATTGGGCAAACTCCTGCGGCGACACCTTGCCGCCGCGTTCCACATAAAACACCTGCGGCGAATAACAGCCCTGCTGGTCATAGCGGCCCACGTCATAGGCGGCCGACCGTGCGGTGCTCACGGCACGGCGGGCATCGAGCGCGGCCCGGCCCACCATGCCGAAGCTCAGCTTGTGGCCATAGGGCAGGAAGCGCGTGGTGATGGGCACCTGGCGGCGAATCTGCGCCAGTGAATCGTTGCCACCGTAGGCAGCCACCAGATCCGCTTGCCCGAACAAAGCCTGCTCGCGCGCTTCATCGCCGCCCTTCCACCACACCACCGCCAGGCTGTCGGCCAACTGCGGCTCCACCTCGGCCAGCAGGCGTGCAAACAGGGACGCCATCAGCGGCTCGGCGCTGGACACCTTGCCCACATTGCCGGCTTTCACCAGCAGGCCCGAGATCAGGCTCCACAAGGGCAGGCCGGGCACATTGCCGGCCCAGATGTGGACCATCAATTCCGGCCCGAAGGCCCGGGCCATGCCGCCCTTCGGTGCCGGCTGGAATTCGTCCAGCATCTTGGGGTTGGCGAAGTCTTCGGCCACGAAGCGCTGCAGTTGCGGCGCCCGGAAGGTTTTCAGGTAGCCGGTCAGCCCGAGCCGCACCATCTCGGGGTCATAGCCGGTGATGATTGGCAACAACTTTTCCGCTTCCTGCCGGTACGGGTCGGTCGGGTCGAGCAGGCGTTCAATGGCCCGGTCCACCACCGCGATGATCTGCGACACGGCCATGCTCTTGAGCGTCGCGCGGCTGGCCAGTCGCACGCGTTCGGCCAGCGCCACCAGTTGCGCCGGGCTCAGTGCCGGCACCGCCACTTCCAGGGTATCACCCCGGTTGGCGAAGCTCAGGGTCTGCCACAGCAGTTCTTCCACCTTGAGCCCGGGCAGGTAACCGGCAACGGCTTTGATCGTGCTCATGCCTTGGCCGCCCGCAGGAAATCTTCCACCGCCAGCGAGCAGCCCCTGGCCTGCGTGCCCTCGGCGCGCCCCAGCAGCAGGAAGCCGCCGGCCACCGCCACGCCCACGTCCTCGGTCAGGATGGTGGTGACCGAATTGAAGTTGCCCAGATCGCAATGGGCCAGAATGCCGCGCTCGCCAAAAGCCACTTCGTTGCCGCTGAGCGGGTCCACCACGCGGGAACGGATCCAGTGCGGGCCCGACTTGACGGAAGGCAGGGTAGCATTGCCGGCGTCGTAGAACTGGGTGCTGAGTTCGGTCATGCCGTACATGTTGATGCACTGGCTTCTATCGATGCCCAGCATGGCGGACAGTTGGGCATAAAACTCCTCCATCGGCAGTTCGCGCGACTGGCCCTTGAAGCCGCCGGTGTCCAGCACCCGGCTGCCCGGCGGCAGGCGGAAGCTTTGGCCGCGTTGCTGCCACTCGTCCATCAGGTGCACGAAGCTGTAGGTGGCCCCCAGCAGCGCGAAGGGCTCGCCGGTGGCTTGCACCTGCGCCAGCACCTCGCCCAGGCGCGCGCTGTCCAGCCCCTGCGGACCGAGGAAGTAGTCGCTGCCCGGGGTGCCGAATTCGCGCACGGCCAGGGCCAGGTAATGCGCCAGCGAGGAGTTGGGCATCGCCACCTCATCCGGAAACAGGATGCCCATGCGGATCTTCCCGGTGCCCTGCATGAAGCGCTGGCTGAAGTTGCGCGTCATCGAGGCGTCGTAGACCGCCAGCGACGGGTGGTAGTGCCGGCCGCGCACTGAGCCGCGCGTGGTGCCGCTGGTCATGAAGACCCGCTCGCAGTCTGGGGGCGGCACGCAGCTCAAGGTCAGGTCCTTGAAGGCATTGATAATCACGGCCGGGATGTCGCGCCAGCCCTTGACGGTGCGCGGCGTCCTGCCGCGCTGCTGGCAAAAGCGCTGGAACGCAAGGTTGTGCTGGAACTGGTGGGCGAACAGGCGCAAGGCCAGGCGGCTGAATTCGTCTTCGGACGAGTCCGCTTGCGCCATGAAGACCAGCAGCGCCTCGACGAGGTCGCTTGCCAGCCCTTGCGGGAGTGATTCAGGGTCTTTCACGTTCGCCATTCTTCCGGTGGTGTGCTTCGCACGGGTGCTCCGAAAGGTGTGGCAGGACGCAATGCGTGACCTGACAGCTCTTCTTACGTCGGCATGATCCGATTCAAGTTCGCGGGTTTGGTTCTGACCATCTCAGCCGCCCTGCCGTCAAAAGCAGGGCTGCACCCCGGAGCGGTGTGGATTCTACGCCCAATGCGGCGCGGCTGATCCGACCACCCGTTGTGGCACCGGATCGAATGCACCTTGGCGTGTTTCTTGCACTGGATCGGGGATGAATGAAAGCTTGCGAATCGTGGTGGTGGCCCCGGACCTGGCCGTCACCGACCCGGGTGACGAACACGCCCTGCGCCAGGCCGAGCGCTCGCGCAGCCTGCGCATCGGCCTGCTGGAAAGCGGCTTCAACCTGGTGGCCACGCTGCCGGCCGACGTGTTCCTGACCGAGCGGCTGGCCCAGCTCCAGCCCGACATGGTCATCGTGGACGCCGAGAGCGAGGCGCGCGATGCGCTGGAGCATGTGGTCATGGCCACGCGCGATGAGCGCCGCCCGATCGTGATGTTCACCAACGACAGCGACACCACGCACGTCAAGGAGGCGGTGGCCGCCGGCGTCACGGCCTACATCGTGGCTGGTTTGTCGCCCGAGCGCATCCGCCCGATTCTGGAAGTGGCCCTGGCCCGCTTCCAGCATGAACAACTCCTGCGCGACGAACTGGCCCAGGCCCGCTCCGAGCTGCAGGACCGCAAGGTGATCGACCAGGCCAAGCGCCTGCTGATGCAGCACCAGGGCCTGACGGAACAGGCGGCCTACGCGAAGCTGCGCAAGACCGCCATGGACAAGAACCTCAAGCTGGCCGATGTGGCGCAGCGCATGCTCGATGTGGCCGACTTGCTGACTTGAATTGGTGCGCCGCACAAGATTGGTGCGCCGCCCGCTTTGGGAAAGGAAGCGGCCTCCAACCCTTTGGATACCAGCGCAAGAAGCTACCAAATCAATAGCAATCAGACTCTTGCAGAGCTTGGCACGCAGCTTGCATAACAGTTGGCAAGACCGATGAAGGTCATTGGCGTGACCCCGTCCAACGGCGGGCCGGGTCACCCCAGCGGACAAAGGCGTCCCCACAGGTTTGAAACGTGTCATGACGTTTTGAGCCCCGTGCGGACGCCTTTTTTGTTTTTCAATTTGTCAACCTGATGGAGTCCTGTCATGCCTGATCTGCTCAAAGCCAAACTCAGCCGCCGCGCGGTGCTGCAAACCGCCTCGGTCGGCGCCGTGGGCCTGAACCCGGCCCTGCGCGCCGCGGTCTATGCCGCGGGCTCCGACGCCCCCGAGAAAAAGGAAGTCAAGATCGGCTTCATCCCGCTGACCGACTGCGCCAGCGTGGTCATGGCCTCGGTGCTGGGCCTCGACCAGAAACACGGCGTCAAGATCATCCCGAGCAAGGAAGCGAGCTGGGCCGGCGTGCGCGACAAGCTGGTCAACGGCGAACTCGACTTTGCCCACGTGCTGTACGGCCTGGTCTACGGCGTGCATCTGGGTGTCAGCGGCCCGAAGAAGGACATGGCGGTGCTGATGCACCTCAACCACAACGGCCAGGCCATCACGCTGTCCAGGAAACTGGCCGACAAGGGCGCCGTCAACGGCGCCGGCCTGGCCAGGCTGATGGCGGCTGAGAAACGCGAATACACCTTCGCCCAGACCTTCCCCACCGGCACGCACGCCATGTGGCTGTACTACTGGCTGGCGGCCAACGGCATCAACCCGATGAAGGACGCCAAGGTCATCACCGTGCCGCCGCCGCAGATGGTGGCCAATATGCGGGTGGGCAATATGGACGGCTTTTGCGTCGGCGAGCCCTGGAACCACCGCGCCATCATGGACGGCATCGGCATCACCGCCACCACCACGCAGGACATCTGGAAGGACCACCCGGAGAAGGTGCTGGGCACCACGGCCGACTACGTCAAGAAGTACCCGAACACGGCGCGCGCCGTGACGGCCGCCATCCTGGAGGCCGGCAAATGGATCGACGCCAGCCTGTCCAACAAGATGAAGATGGCCGAGACCATTGCCGACAAGAGCTACGTCAACACCAGCGTGGACGCGATCAACCAGCGCATCCTGGGCCGCTACCAGGACGGCATGGGCAAGACCTGGGACGACCCCAACCACATGAAGTTCTACAGCGAGGGCGCGGTGAACTTCCCCTGTCTCAGTGACGGCATGTGGTTCCTCACGCAACACAAGCGCTGGGGCCTGCTCAAGGAACACCCGGACTACCTGACTGTCGCCAGACAGATCAACCAGGTCGAGCTCTACAAGCAGGCCGCCACTGCGACCAAGACGCCGGTGCCGAAGGACCTGATGCGCAGCAGCAAGTTCATGGACGGCGTGGTCTGGGACGGCAAGGACCCGAAGAAATACGCCGACAGTTTCAAGATCAAGGCCTGAAAGAAAAGACAAGGAACGCATCATGGTCAGCGCCGTGTTTCATCTGGCTGCGCAAGCGGCTCCGATCCGTGTTTCACCCCCTCTCCCGCTTGCGGGAGAGGGCGGGGGTGAGGGCGATGCCGCCTGCGCCCCTCACCCCAACCCTCTCCCCAAAGGGGCGAGGGAGCACAGCAGCACCTCCTACGACTGGCGCGGCCTCGCCCTGCGCGTGATCCCGCCCGTGCTCGGCCTGGGCCTGCTGGTGGGACTGTGGGCGTTGGTGTCCATCTCCACCGGCAACAGCATTCCGTCGCCGACGGAAACCTTCAAACAGGCGCTCGTCGTGTTCAGCGACCCGTTCTACCGCAAGGGCCCGAACGACCAGGGCGTGGGCTGGAATGTGCTGATGTCGCTGGAGCGCGTGGCGCTGGGCTTCGGCCTGGCGGCCGTGGTCGGCATACCGGCGGGTTTCCTGATCGGGCGCTTCACTTTCCTGAACCGCATGTTCAACCCGCTCATCAGCCTGCTGCGGCCGGTGTCGCCGCTGGCCTGGCTGCCGATCGGGTTGATGGTGTTCAAGGGCGCCAACCCGGCCGCCATCTGGACCATCTTCATCTGCTCGATCTGGCCCATGATCATCAACACCGCAGTGGGGGTGCAGCGCGTGCCCAGCGACTACCTGAACGTGGCGCGCGTGCTCAACCTCAGCGAGTGGAAGATCGTCACCAAGATCCTGTTCCCCGCCGTGCTGCCCTACATGCTGACCGGCGTGCGCCTGGCCGTGGGCACCGCCTGGCTGGTGATCGTGGCGGCCGAGATGCTGACCGGCGGCGTGGGCATCGGCTTCTGGGTCTGGGACGAGTGGAACAACCTCAACGTCAAGAACATCATCATCGCGATCTTCGTCATCGGCATCGTCGGCCTCGTGCTGGAGTACGCCCTGATCAAGCTGGCCACCGCCTTCACCTATGAGGAGGTGAAATCATGAGCGCCAAATACATCGAAATCCAGCACGTCGAGCAGACCTTCAAGGCCCCCAAAGGCCAGTTCCCCGCCCTGCGCGACATCAACTTCACGGTCGCCAAGGGCGAGTTCGTGGCGCTGATCGGGCACTCGGGTTGCGGCAAGTCCACCCTGCTCAACCTGATCGCGGGTCTGACCCTGCCCACCGCCGGCACGCTGCTGTGCGCCAACCGCGAAATCGCCGGCCCCGGCCCGGACCGGGGCATGGTGTTCCAGAACCATTCGCTGCTGCCCTGGCTGACCTGCTTCGAGAACGTCTACCTCGCGGTGGAGCGCGTCTTCGGCTCCGGCTCCAAAAGCATGGGCGCTCCAGCCGAGAACAAAGCCCAGCTCAGGGCCCGCACCGATGCCGCGCTGGAGCTGGTCGGCCTGAGCCATGCCGCGCAAAAGCGACCCGGCGAAATCTCCGGCGGCATGAAGCAGCGCGTGGGCATCGCCCGGGCGCTGGCCATGGAGCCCAAGGTGCTGCTGATGGACGAGCCCTTCGGCGCGCTCGATGCGCTGACGCGCGCCCGGCTGCAGGACGAGCTGCTCGCCATCGTGCAGAAGACCCACAGCACGGTGGTGATGGTGACCCACGATGTGGACGAAGCGGTGCTGCTGTCCGACAAGATCGTGATGATGACCAACGGCCCGGCCGCCACCATCGGCGAGGTGCTGCAGGTGGATCTGCCGCGCCCCCGCTCCCGGGTCGAACTGGCCGAAAGCACCCGGTACCTGCACTACCGCAAGGCGGTGATCGACTTCCTCTACACCCGCCAGGCCCACGTCGAAAAAGCCGCGTGATGAGAAACACCCCTGTACCGCGCCTTTGGCGCGTCTCCCCCTCGAGGGGGCGACACCAGCGGCCCGGCGAAGCCGGTTCCGCGGTGTCCCTGAGTTGAAGACCAAGCCTAAGCACAACCACATCGGAGATTGACATGGACATGAGAGTCAAGCCCAAAGACCGTATGAAGCTGGTGATGATCGGCAATGGCATGGCCGGCGTGCGCTCGCTGGAAGAACTGCTGAAGATCGCCCCCGACCTGTACGACATCACCGTCTTCGGCGCCGAGCCGCACCCCAACTACAACCGCATCCTGCTGTCGCCGGTGCTGGCCGGCGAGCAGACGCTGGACCAGATCGTGCTCAACGACTGGGCCTGGTACCAGGACCACCACATTGCCCTGCACGCCGGCTGCAAGGTCACCGAGGTAGACCGGGTACGCCGCGTGGTGCATGCCGAAAACGCCAGCGGTGAAAAGACCAGCGCCGCGTATGACCGGCTGATCATGGCCACCGGCTCCAACCCCTTCATCCTGCCGGTTCCGGGCAAGGACTTGAAGGGGGTGCTGGCCTACCGCGACATTGCCGACACGCAAGCCATGATCGAAGCCGCCGCCACCTACCAGCACGCGGTGGTCATTGGCGGTGGCCTGCTCGGGCTGGAAGCGGCCAACGGCCTGATGAAACGCGGCATGACGGTCAGCGTGGTGCATGCGGCACCGTGGCTGATGGAGCGCCAGTTGGACGATGTGGCGGGCAAGCTGCTGCAGAAGTCGCTGGAGGAGCGTGGCATGCAGTTCCTGATCGGGGCGCAGACTGAAGCGCTGGTGGGCGATGCCGACGGTCGCGTGAAGTCCATCAAGTTCAAGGACGGCAGCGAGCTGCCAGCCGAGCTGGTGGTGATGGCGGTCGGCATCCGCCCCAACACCGCGCTGGCCGAAGCCATGCACCTGCATGTGAACCGCGGCATCGTGGTGAACGACACCCTGCAGACCACCACCGACGCCCGCATCTACGCGGTGGGTGAATGCGCCGCGCACCGCGGCATCGCCTACGGCCTGGTGGCGCCGCTGTTCGAGCAGGGCAAGGTGCTGGCCAACCACCTGGCGCAGTTCGGCATCGGCCGCTACACCGGCTCGCTGACCTCGACCAAGCTCAAGGTCACCGGCATTGACCTGTTCTCGGCCGGCAACTTCATGGGCGGCGCGGACTGCGAAGAAATCGTGATGAGCGACCCGCATGAAGGGGTCTACAAAAAGCTCGTCATCAAGGACGACAAGCTGGTGGGCGCCTGCCTGTATGGCGACACGGTGGACGGCAGCTGGTACTTCAAGCTGCTGCGCGACGGCCGCACCGTCAGTGACATCCGCGACAAGCTGATGTTCGGCGAATCCAATATCGGCGACGCCGGGCACCAGGGCCACAGCAAGGCCGCCGCCATGGCGGACAGCGACGAAGTCTGCGGCTGCAACGGCGTGACCAAGGGCACGATCTGCAAAACCATCAAGGAAAAAGGCCTGTTCACGCTGGACGAGGTGCGCAAGCACACCAAGGCCAGCGCCTCCTGCGGTTCCTGCACCGGGCTGGTGGAACAGATCCTGATGTTCACCGCCGGTGGCGACTACTCGGCCACCCCCAAGACCAAGGCCCTGTGCGGCTGCACCGAGCACGGCCACCAGGCGGTGCGCGAGGCGATCGTGGCCAACAAGCTGCTGACTATCGCCGCTGTCTTCAGTTTCATGGAATGGCGCACGCCCAACGGTTGCGCCTCTTGCCGCCCGGCCATCAACTACTACCTGATCAGCAGCTGGCCGAAGGAGGCGAAGGACGATCCGCAGAGCCGCTTCGTCAACGAGCGCAGCCACGCCAATATCCAGAAGGACGGCACTTACAGCGTGATCCCGCGCATGTGGGGTGGCGAGACCACGGCCGACGAGCTGCGCCGCATCGCCAATGCGGTGGACAAGTACAAGATCCCGACCGTCAAGGTCACCGGCGGCCAGCGCATCGACCTGCTGGGCGTGAAGAAGGAAGACCTGCCCGGGGTGTGGAAGGACATCGGCATGCCCAGCGGCCACGCCTACGCCAAGGCGCTGCGCACGGTCAAGACCTGCGTCGGCAGCGAATGGTGCCGCATGGGCACGCAGGACAGCACCCAGATGGGCAAGGACCTGGAGCGCGCCATGTGGCGCATGTACGCGCCGCACAAGGTCAAATTCGCGGTGAGCGGCTGCCCGCGCAACTGCGCCGAGGCCGGCATCAAGGACGTGGGCATCATCGGCGTCGATTCCGGCTGGGAGATGCACATCGCCGGCAATGGCGGCATCAAGACCGAGGTGGCGCAGTTCTTCACCAAGCTCAAGACCGCCGCGGAAGTGCTGGAATACACCGGCGCCTTCATGCAGCTCTACCGCGAGGAAGGCTGGTACCTGGAGCGCACGGTGCACTACGTGAATCGCGTCGGCCTGGACTATGTGAAGAAGAAGATCCTGGACGACGTTGATGGCCGCCAGGCGCTGTGGGAACGGCTGCAGTTCAGCCTGGACGGCGAGCCCGATCCCTGGTTCGAACTCGACAAGGCGACAGTGGACACCCGCCAGTTCGAAAAAATCACCGCTTGAGGAGAAACACCATGAGTGAATGGAAAACCATCTGCCGCGTGGAAGACATCCCGGTGCTGGGCTCGCGCCGCGTGGCCCGCCCGCAGGGCATGGACGTGGCGGTGTTCCGCAATGACCAGGACCAGGTCTTCGCCCTGCTCGACCGCTGCCCGCACAAGGGCGGCCCGCTGAGCCAGGGCATCGTGTTCGGCACCAGCGTGGCCTGCCCGCTGCACAACTGGACCATCGGTTTGGACAGCGGCTGCGCGAGAGCACCCGACGCGGGCTGCACGCCGCGCTTTGCCGTCAAGGTGGAAGCCGGCGTGGTGCAGCTCGATGCGCAGGAACTGGCCACGCTGGCCATCGACCTGAAGGCCCCCGTGGCCGGGCCGGCCCGCAGGGTCCTGTCCCCTCTCCCCCTGGGAGAGGGCTAGGGTGAGGGCAAGGCCCGTGATGATCCCAATTGCCCGCCCTCACCCCTGCCCTCTCCCAGCGGGAGAGGGAGTCAGATCCCCGGTTCGCGAGACCCGCTCGACCTGTCCTTATTGTGGGGTGGGTTGTGGCGTCATCATCGAGTCGCACGGCGAGCAGATCACCGGCGTCAGGGGCGATCCCGATCACCCGGCCAACTTCGGCCGCCTGTGCTCCAAGGGTGCAACGCTGCACCTCACGGCCAGCGCCGAAGTGACGCGCCAGACCCGGCTGCTGCAACCGCTGCAACGCCTGCAACGCCACCAGGCGCCACAGGCGATCACCTGGGACGGTGCACTCGATCTGGCCAGCCGGCAGTTCACCCGCATCATCCGCGAGCATGGGCCGGACGCGGTGGGCTTTTACGTCTCGGGCCAGCTGCTGACCGAGGACTACTACGTCTTCAACAAGCTGGCCAAGGGCCTGATCGGCACCAACAACATCGACACCAACTCGCGCCTGTGCATGAGCAGCGCCGTGGCCGGCTACAAGCTCACCCTGGGCGCCGATGCACCGCCAACTTGCTACGACGACGTGAACCACGCCGAGTGCATTTTGATCGCGGGCTCCAACACGGCGTGGGCCCATCCCGTCCTGTTTCGCCGCATCGAGGACGCGAAGAAAAACAAGCCGGCGCTCAAAATCATCGTCGCCGACCCACGCCGCACCGACACCGCCGGGATCGCCGACCTGTTCCTGCCCCTCCAGCCCGGCACCGATGTGGCGCTGTTCAATGGCCTGCTGCACATCATGCTGTGGGAAGGCTGGACGGATAGCGCCTTCATCGCCACCCACACCAGCGGCTTTGACGTACTCAAGGCCACCGTGCGCGACTACACACCGGATGTCGTGGCGCAGACCTGCGGCATCGCCAAGGACTCGCTGCTGGAAGCCGCGCGTCTGTTCGCCACCGCGAAAGCCACGCTCAGCCTCTACTGCCAGGGCCTGAACCAGAGCAGCAGCGGCACGGCCAAGAACGCCGCGCTGATCAACCTGCACCTGGCCACCGGCCAGATCGGCAAGCCCGGCGCCGGCCCGTTCTCGCTGACCGGCCAGCCCAATGCCATGGGCGGGCGCGAGGTCGGTGGCCTGGCCAATCTGCTCAGCGCGCACCGCGACTTGGCCAACCCGCAGCACCGCGCTGAAGTGGCCGCGCTGTGGGGTGTGCCGTCGGTACCCGAAGAGCCGGGCAAGACCGCCATCGAGATGTTCCAGGCCGCCGCCGACGGCACGATCAAGGCCTTGTGGATTGCCTGCACCAACCCGGCGCAGAGCATGCCGGACCAGGCCACCGTGCGCCGCGCCCTGGAACGCGCCGAGTTCGTGGTGGTGCAGGAAGCCTTTGCCACCACCGCCACCTGCGACTTCGCCGACCTGCTGCTGCCCGCCACCACCTGGGGCGAAAAGGACGGCACGGTCACCAACAGCGAGCGCCGCATCTCGCGGGTGCGCCCCGCCGTGCCGGCCCCCGGCAAGGCCAAGCACGACTGGCAGATCGCGGTCGCTTTCGCCCACCGGCTGGAGAAAGAACTGGGGGGCGACCGACCCAGCCCCGGCTCTCTTTTTCCCTACCTCAACCCCGAATCCATCTGGAACGAACACCGCGAATCGACCCGCGGCCGCGACCTCGACATCACCGGCATGAGCTATGCCCTGCTGGAGGAACAGCCTCAGCAGTGGCCATGCCCTGCGGGCCTGGCCGTTGGCAGTCATGACAGCGTCAACGCGACCGCGTTGCCGGGTTCGCTGATGGGAGGCCGCAACTTCGGCCACGCCCGTCTCTACGAAGACGGCATCTTCCCCACCCCGGATGGCCGGGCCCGCTTTGCCAACACCGTCTACAAAGCCGTGGCCGAGCCGCGCGAATCGCGCTACCCGTTTTCCCTGAACACCGGGCGACTGCGCGACCAGTGGCACGGCATGAGCCGCACCGGTACCTTGGGTCGCCTGTTCGGCCATGTGAATGAACCCGCCATCCAGATGCACCCGCAGGACATGGCCCGGCGCCTGCTGCAGGAAGGCGATCTGGTGCATGTCACCAGCAAGCGCGGCTCCCTCCTGGTGCCGGTGCAGGCCAGCCCCGAACTGGGCTTGAGCCAGGCCTTCATGGCCATGCACTGGGGCGAGGAATATCTGAGCGGCATCAGCAGCACCGGCCAGCGGCTTGCAGGGGTCAATGCCCTCACCACTTCGGCCAACTGCCCCAGCTCCAGGCAGCCCGAGCTCAAGCACGCGGCGGTCAAGATCCTCAAGGCCGAACTGCCCTGGACCCTGCTGGCCATGGCCTGGCTGCCCACCGAGCGGATGCTGGCGGTGCGCGAAGAACTCAAACGCTGCATGGCCCTGTTCCCCTTTGCCTCCTGCGTTCCGTTCGGGCGCGAGCGCAGCGGTGTTTTGTTTCGTGCCGCAGGCCACGAGGCGCCGCCGGACGAAGTCCTGGCGAAGCTGGAACAACTGCTGGGCCTGGATGAAACCAGCCTCCTGCGCTATGCCGACCGGAACAAAGGCCAGCACCGCTGCGTCAAGCTGGTCCGCGGGGGTGAGCAGGCCAGGCTGGAGGCCTTCCTGCTGGCGGGCGACATCCGCGCCCAGGGCTGGATCAAAACCCTGCTGCAGGACGAATTGCCGGCTCAAGCCTATGGCCGCTTGTTGCTGTCGCCGGTTGCGCAAGCACCCGGTGCCGTACAGGATGCGCTCAAGGCGCGTGGCCAACAGGTCTGCACCTGCTTCAATGTCAGCGAAGTGGCGATTGGAGAGCACCTGGCACGCTGCAGCGGCTCGTTCGAGTCGCAACTCGCTTCGCTTCAAAAAACCCTGCAATGCGGGACAAACTGCGGTTCTTGTGTGCCGCAGTTGCAGAGAATGATCAGCGTCCGCGCCAGTCCGTGACAATTTCCTGATCTCGGCACCTGAGCGTCAGCGTACCGCCAGCGGCTTGTCGTCTGCAGCTTTGTAGGGAACAATGCGCCCATGTCGCGCCAAACTCCGCTGCTGGTATTGCTGGCCATGATGGCCTTTGCTGCGAATTCGCTGCTGTGCCGCCTGGCCCTGAAACATGCCCTGATCGATGCCGGCACGTTCACCGCCATTCGACTGGTATCGGGCGCCCTGGCACTTTGGCTGCTCGTCTGGTGCAAGGACGGCGTGCGCCTGCCCAAGGGAAGCTGGCGCTCGGCCCTGGCGCTGTTTGCCTACGCGGCCGGCTTTTCCTACGCCTATGTGGCGCTGCCGGCGGCGACCGGCGCCCTGGTGTTGTTCAGCTCCGTGCAACTGACCATGATCGGCTACGGCCTGTATGCGGGTGAGCGTTTGCGCGCTTCGCAGTGGCTGGGGTTTTTACTCGCGTTTGCGGGCCTGGTGGCCTTGCTGTCGCCCGGCCTGGAAGCCACGCCGCTGGGAAATTCCGCCTTGATGATCGGCGCCGGGATGGCGTGGGGCATCTATTCATTGCGCGGCAAACGGCTCGGGCCACCCACGCTGGCCACGGCGGGGAACTTCCTGCGCGCGGTACCGTTTGCCCTGCTCCTGGTGCTGCTGATGCGCGAACAGATGGCGTTCGAGTTTTATGGCGTTTTGCTCGCGGTGGCTTCCGGCGTGATCGCCTCCGGCCTGGGCTATGCCATCTGGTATGCCGCACTGCCGCACCTCAAGGCTAGCAGCGCCGCCACCGTGCAACTGAGCGTGCCGGTACTGGCCACCCTGGGCGGCGTCGCCCTGCTGGGGGAGCCCGTCACCCCGCGACTCCTCTTTTGTTCAGTGGCGATTTTGTCCGGCATCGCCGTCGTGATCAGGAAGCCCAGAAGCTCGTAAGAAAAACCGGACTATCGCTCAGCTTCCCGGACTTGAGGGGGCGGCCCTCCCTGTCCGGTCAGAGCGTATTCCTTGCAAACACTCTAGTCCGCTCTTCGGGAGAAGCCACCCTACTTCGGCAAAAACAGCAGCCCGTAGATCAGCAGCAGATTGAACAGCCCGCTGAACCCCAGCAACAGCTTCCACCGCAGGGTGGGGTCGCGCTGGATCAGCGGTGTGGCGGCGGGCGCGGTCAATGGGCGTGAAGCACCGCGCTCCAGCGCCAGCAAAAATTCCTCGGCGGTCTCGAAGCGCTGGCGCTTGTCGCGCGCCACCGCCTTGAGCACCACGTGGTCGAGCCAGAGGGGCACTTCCGGCTTGTGCCGGCTGGGCGGGACCGGATCGCAGTAATAGCGGCCGCTCTGGTAGGGCAGCACTTCGCCATAGGGCAGCCTGCCATCGGTCAGCAATTGGTACAGCGTCACGCCCAGCGCGAACAGATCACTCATGGCATCGGGGTCCTCGGGCGGCATGGCGCTGTCCACGCCGCCGGCCTGGATGGCGAAGCCCCACTGCTCGGGGTTGATGTAGCTGGGTGTGCCCGCGTGCAGGCGGCGCATGGCCGGCGGTTCGCGCCCGCTCAAGGCCATGCCCAGATCCAGCAGACGCAGCACACCATCTTCCCCCTGGTGCAGATTGGCGGGTTGGATATCGCGGTGGATCACGCCCTGCCGATGCAGACGGCCCAGGGCCTTGAGCACCGGCGCGACTGCGGCCACCGCCTGCGCCGGGTTGAAGCGATGCTGGCGGTCCAGCATCTGCTGCAGGCTTTCTCCCTGGTGCCAGTCATACAGCAGATAAAAGGCCGACTGGCCTTTGCCGCTGGGCGGTCCCTCGTGCAAATGCACCAGATGCTCCGCCGCACCCGTGCCTTGCATGCGGCGGGCCAGCCAGGCTTCGTGCGCCAGCAGGGCGCACTCCTGCGCGTCATGGGCGCGCGCCGGGTGCAGGGTTTTGAGCGCAAATTCGGTGTGGCTGTGCGAATAGCGTACCCGGTAGATGAGGTGGACGCCGTTGTCGGCCGCCAGCTCCAGCACGTGCAGATGATCGATGGCATCGCCCTCTTTCAGGCGCACCGGCACCGGCAAGGTCTGCGCCACGCGGTTCATGTCGTGCAGCGTGGCATCGAGCAGGCCCAGCACGCGCACCACCAGCGCGGTGGCGTTGTCGTTGCTGCCGGCTTTCAGCGCGGCATTCACGAGGCTTTCACTCATGACCTGGGCGTTGGCAATGTCGGCCAGTTCAGCGAGCTGGCGCAAACGCACGGAGCCATGCACGCCATCGGTGACCAGCACAAACACATCGCCCACCTGCAAGTCGCCCTGCATGTAATCCACCACCAACTGGTCCTCCGCGCCCACGACACGCAACAGCTGGTGCTTGAAGTCCGGGTGCGGCATGACATGGTCCACCGTGAGCTGCGTCACCTGGCCCGCGCGCAACAAGTAGGCCCGCGAATCCCCCACATGGGCCAGCGCATAGGCGTGGCCGCGCAGCACCAGGGTAGTCAAAGTGGTCATGCCGACGGTGGGCGCGCGGCGGCGGTTGGTGGCCGCCAGCCATGCGTTTTGCGCGCTGATGAGGCGGTCCAGCGCCACGGTGGTGTCCCAGGTGTCAGGCGTGCCGTAATAGTCGCGCACCAAACTGGTGACCGTGGTCTGGGCCGCCTCCTGGCCCATGCCGCCGGCACTGACGCCATCGGCAATGGCGGCGATCACGCCCAGACCTTCCAGCCCTGGCTCGGGCAGCATGGCGCCGGCGAAGTCTTCATTGACCGCCTTGGTACCCGCCAGCGAGGTGAAACCGATATCTATTGCAAGGCTCATGCAGCATGATCAGCAAGATTGATGCCCGAAAGGGTGTCTGCGAATTCTTCCACCGGGAGAAAACATTCAGCGAATAAAGTGCGTATTGAATATCAGCTCGTGGCGAAAAGTCATCCCCCATCAAAGACAATCCAGCCATGAGCATCAGTCACTACATCAAGGAAATCGGCCGCGGCAAGGACGGCGCACGGTCGCTGTCGCGCGCGCAGGCCGCCGACCTGTTCGGCCAGGTGCTGGACGGCAGCATCAGCGACATCGAACTGGGCGCCTTCTGCCTGGCCATGCGGATCAAGGGCGAGACGCCCGAGGAAATGGCCGGCTTTCTGGACGCCACGCACCAGCGCCTGCACCGCATCCCCGCGAGCGGGGATGCGGTGGTGGTGATCCCCAGCTACAACGGCGCGCGCAAGCTGCCGGTGCTCACACCCTTGCTGGCGCTGCTGCTCGCACGCCAGGGGCTGCCGGTGCTGGTACATGGCACGGCCACCGAATCGAGCCGGGTGGATGCAGCCACTGTGCTTGCCGCCCTGGGTATCCAGGCGCAAACCGCTATCCAGCCGATCGCCAAGGGCGAAGTCATGTTGGCGCCCACTGCGCTTTTGTGCCCCGGCTTGCAGCGCCTGCTGGAAGTGCGCCGGGTGGTCGGCCTGCGCAACCCGGGCCACAGCCTGGTCAAGCTGATGAACCCGGTCGCGGGCCAGAGCCTGATCGTGAGCAGCTACACGCACCCGGAGTACGCCGTCTCGATGGCCGCGGTGTTCGAACTGATGCAGGCCAACGCCCTGCTGCTGCGTGGCACCGAAGGCGAGGCCGTGGCCGACGCGCGCCGCATGCCGCAGATGGACGGCTTTGTCGCGGGCCGGCGCGAGCGGCTGCAGGAGGCCCAGAGCGGCACCCTGGCCGCCCTGCCCGATCTGCCCAGGGCCATCGATGCCGACACCACCGCCGCCTGGATCCGCCAGGTGCTGGCCGGCAACAGCCCGGTACCGGCCCCGATTGCCCGGCAGGTGGAACACGTCCTGCATCTGGTTTCGCAGCTCTGACCCCGACCCCGTCACGAGGGCTCCGTGCCGCAGCGCCTACACTGCTGCCCATGCAAAATTTTGACGTGGTGGTGATCGGCGCCGGTGCGGCCGGCCTGTTTTGCGCCGGCGTGGCCGGCCAGCTCGGGCTGAACGTGCTGGTCCTGGACCATGGCGAGAAAGTGGCCGAGAAAATCCGCATCTCGGGCGGCGGCCGCTGCAACTTCACCAACCGCGAAGCCGCGCCGGCCAATTTCCTGGGCGAGAACCCGAACTTCTGCCGCTCGGCCCTGGCCCGCTACACACCGCGCCACTTCATCGAACTGGTGCAGCGTCACGGCATCGCCTTCCATGAAAAGCACAAGGGCCAGCTGTTTTGCGACCGCTCGGCCGAAGACATCATCCATATGCTGCTGGCCGAATGCGCGGCCGGCGGCGTGACGCGCTGGCAGCCCTGCAGCGTCAAGCAGGTCCGCGCTGCCACGGTGGAGGGGGCTGCCGGCTACGAGGTCGATAGCAGCCAGGGCACCCTCGCCTGCCGCTCGGTGGTGGTGGCCAGCGGCGGCCTGTCCATCCCCAAGATCGGCGCCACCGACTTTGGCTATCGGCTGGCCCAGCAGTTCGGCCTGCGCCTGGTCGAGACCCGGCCGGCCTTGGTGCCGCTGACTTTCGATGGCGCGGACTGGGCGCCCTACGCCGGGCTGGCCGGCCTGTCGCTGCCGGTGCAGATCGAAACCGGCAGCAAGAAGACCCGGATGGCCTTCTTGGAGGATTTGCTGTTCACCCACCGCGGCCTGTCCGGCCCGGCCGTGCTGCAAATCTCCAGCTATTGGCGTGAAAACACGCCGATCCGCATCAATCTGTCGCCAGATCACGACATCCTGCAAACATTGCTGGAAGCCAAGGCGCGTTCGCGCAAGCTCATCGCCAACGAACTGGCCGGCCTGGTGCCGACCCGGCTGGCCGATGCCTGGGTGCAGCAGGACAAGGCCTGGCAGCGCCCGGTCAACGAGGCCGCCGACAAGGCGCTGGCCGCGCTGGCCGACAAATTCGCGCGCTGGGAGCTCACCCCCTCGGGCACCGAGGGCTACAAAAAGGCCGAAGTCACGGCCGGCGGCGTGGACACGCGCGACCTGTCCAGCCAGACCCTGGAATCGAAACAGCCCGGGCTGTATTTCATCGGCGAGGTGGTGGACGTGACCGGCTGGCTGGGCGGCTACAACTTCCAGTGGGCCTGGGCGAGCGGCCACGCCTGTGGCGTGGCCCTCGCCCTTCGGGCCCATTAGGCTTCCCCCTTGCGCGGCCCTCACTGCGTGTGGGGCGCTGCCCCCTCCCGGGGGCAGGCCACGCCCGGCGTGGCCCTGGCTAAACCTCCTTGCCAGAGGCGGCCGACCGGCTATAATGTTTGACTTTGCTGGCATTACCCCGCCGGCCAAATACTAGTTACAGGCGGGGACTATCGCTTTCAAGGTGTGCAGGCCTGATCTTCCCGCTCACCCTCTGATTGCACATTTCGGAAAAAATGACGTAATGACGACCATCCGTGTAAAAGAAAACGAGCCGTTTGACGTGGCTCTGCGCCGTTTCAAGCGCACCATCGAAAAACTGGGTCTGCTGACCGACCTGCGCGCCCGCGAGTTCTATGAGAAGCCCACTGCCGAGCGCAAGCGCAAGAAGGCTGCCGCCGTCAAGCGCAACTACAAGCGCATCCGCTCGATGCAACTGCCCAAGAAGCTGTTCTGATTTAGAACAGCCTTCCGAGGCCAAAAAAGCTCGCCTGGAGACGCTCCGGCGGGCTTTTTTTACTTTTGATTCCACACCCACCAGGACGTACCGCCATGTCACTCAAAGACCAGATCACCGAAGATATGAAAACCGCCATGCGCGCCAAGGACAGCGAGCGCCTGGGCACGATCCGTCTGCTGCTGGCGGCGTGCAAGCAAAAGGAAGTGGACGAGCGCGTGGTGCTGGACGACGCGGCTGTGGTCGCCATCGTCGACAAGCTGATCAAGCAGCGCAAGGACTCCATTGCCGCCTTCGTGCAGGCCGCCCGCCAGGACCTGGCCGACAAGGAGGCCGCCGAGATGAAAGTGCTGGAAGCCTACCTGCCGCAGCGCCTGAGTGCCGAGGAAGTGGCCGCCGAAGTCAAGGCCATCGTGGCCGAACTGGGTGCCAAGGGCCCGGGCGACATGGGCAAGGTCATGGGTGCGGTCAAGACCCGGCTGGCCGGCAAGGCCGAGATGGGGCAGGTGTCGGCGGCAGTGAAGGCCGCGCTGGCGGGTTGAGCGCCTGCCCTCAGGCAGCCATCCCGGGACTGCGCGTTTAAGTTCCGCCTAAGTCCCATGCCCCAGAGTCCAACTCGCGCAGGGGGAACCGCGGAAGCGGTCGGTGCGAACAGCTAACGGGAGATCTCCGACATGCGGCTCTTGCTCGTGGAAGACGACACCATGATCGGGGAATCGGTGCTGGATCTGCTGCGCGCCGAGAACTATGCCGTCGATTGGGTAAAGGACGGCGACATGGCCGAGACGGCGTTGCGCAGCCAGGACTACGACCTGCTCCTGCTCGACCTCGGCCTGCCGCGGCGCGACGGTCTGCAGGTGCTGCGTTCGCTGCGTGCCCGCCGGCTGCGTATCCCCGTGCTGATCACCACCGCGCGCGACGCCGTGCAGCAGCGCATCGAAGGGCTGGATGCCGGGGCCGACGACTACCTGCTCAAGCCCTACGACCTCGACGAGCTGCTGGCACGCATCCGCGCCCTGCTGCGCCGGGCCGCGGGCCGGGCCGAACCGATCTACGAACACCAGGGCGTGAGCATCGACCCGGCCACGCGCGAAGTCATGGCCGCCGGCCGGCCGGTGGTGCTGTCGGCGCGCGAATGGGCGGTGCTGGAGCCGCTGCTGGCCCGGCCCGGCCTGGTACTGTCGCGCGCCCAACTGGAGGAAAAGCTCTACGGCTGGAAGGACGAAATCAGCAGCAACGCGGTCGAGGTCTACATCCACGGCCTGCGCAAAAAGCTCGGCGCCGACCTGATCCAGAATGTCCGCGGCGTGGGCTATATGGTGCCGAAGGCCTGAGCATGGTTGCCCGGCCCAACTATTCCCTGCGCACCCGGCTGCTCTGGTTCCTTCTCGCCGCGATTTTGCTGACGGCCCTGGCCCAGGGCCTGACGGCCTACCGCAGTGCCCGCGCGGAAGCGGACCAGATCTTCGACTACCACATGCAGCAAATGGCCATGTCGCTGCGCTCCGGCCTGCCTGGCAGCGGGCTGGGGATGCCCGGCAGTGATCTCCCCGAGGAAGAAAACTTCGATTTTGTCGTCCAGGTCTGGACTGCCGACGGCTTGCGGGTGTTCGAATCCGCGGCACGCGCCGCGCTTCCGCAGCGCGCCGTCATCGGTTTCTCGAATGTGCAGGCCCACGGCACCACCTACCGCGTCTTTTCCCTGCAGTCGCGCTCGCACGTCATCCAGGTCGCCCAGGACATGGCGGCCCGCCGGGAAATGGCCAGCAAGCTGGCACTGCGCATCGTGCTGCCGATCGCCGTGATGGCCCCCCTGCTCATGCTGGTGGTCTGGTGGGTGGTGAGCTCCTCCCTGACCCCGGTCTCGCGGGTGCGGGGCCAGTTGGCGCAGCGCCAGGCCGACGACCTCACCGAAGTCGGCGAGACGGGGCTGCCGGATGAAATCCGTCCGCTCGTCCATGAATTGAACCTGCTATTCGGCCGGGTGCGCGAGGCCTTTGAAGCGCAGAAAAACTTCGTCGCCGACGCCGCCCACGAACTGCGCTCGCCCCTGGCCGCCTTGAAGCTGCAGGCGCAGGGCCTGCAACGCGCCCACGATGACGCGGCGCGCGAAGTGGCGGTGAACCGGCTGACGGCCGGCATCGACCGCGCCACCCGGCTGGTGGAGCAATTGCTGGTGCTGGCCCGCCAGCAGGCCACCGCCGCCGCCCGCACCCCGCCCGAGCCGGTCGTGCTGGCCGAGATCGCCCGGCTGGCCGTCTCGGACGCCGCGGCCAGCGCGCAAGCGCATGGCATCGATCTGGGTCTGGGGCCCGTGGACGAGACGCCGATCAGGGGCCACGCGGAAGCACTGCGCATTCTGATCCGCAACCTGCTGGACAACGCCGTCAAGTACGCCCCGTCCGGCGGCACCGTGGATCTGGCAATAGGCCGCAATGCCGGCCGTCTGGTGCTGAGCGTCGATGACAGCGGCCCCGGCATCCCCCAGGAGGATCGCGCACGGGTGCAGAACCGGTTTTACCGGATGACGGGAACGCAGGCCAGCGGCAGCGGGCTCGGACTGGCCATCGTCAAGTCGATCGCCGACTTGCATGGCGCCACCGTCGAGCTGACATCCTCGGCGCGCCTGGGCGGGCTGCGCGTGGAGGTGGGTTTCCCGCTGGCGCGCTGAGCCCGGGCAGGCGGCGGCTTAAGTGCCGCCTAAGTATCGGCTTCCATGATGGGGACATGTTCCATCCCGATTCATGCCAAGGAGCCCTCATGAAAACCCGCCCGCTCACCGCTACCCAACTCGTGCTTACCCTGGTCGCCGCTGGCGTGATCGGCGGCGCTGGCACCAGCTTCGTCTATGGCGCGCACGCCCACGCCTCGATGCCGATCGCGGTGGCCGCGACAGCGACGCCGACGCCCCTGCCGACCGCCGTTGCCGCGTTCGACTTTTCGCAAATCACCCAGCGCTATGGCGCCGCCGTCGTCAATATCAGCGTCAGCGGCATCCGCCAGGTGGCCAATGAGGACGGCTCAGCGACCCCGCAGCGCGGCGCCCCGGGCTTCGACTTCAGTGATCCCTTCCTGGAGTTCTTCCGGCACTTCCAGGACCCCAATGGCGGCTTTTCCGGCCCGCGCGAGACGCCCATGCACGCCCAGGGCTCCGGCTTCATCGTCAGCCCGGACGGCTTGATCCTGACCAATGCCCACGTCGTGCGCGATGCCAAGGACGTGACGGTCAAGCTCACCGACCGGCGCGAGTTCCAGGCCAAGGTGCTGGGCGCCGACCCCAGGACGGATGTCGCGGTGCTCAAGATCGCGGCGAAGAATTTGCCCACGGTACCGCTCGGCAGCGCGCGCGACCTGAAGGTGGGCGAATGGGTGCTGGCCATCGGCTCGCCTTTTGGCTTTGACAACAGCGTGACGGCCGGCGTGGTCAGCGCCAAGGGCCGTTCGCTGCCCGATGACAGCTTTGTGCCCTTCATCCAGACCGACGTCGCGGTGAACCCCGGCAACTCGGGCGGGCCGCTGTTCAACACGCGCGGCGAAGTGGTCGGCATCAATTCCCAGATCTACAGCCGCACCGGCGGCTACCAGGGGCTGTCGTTCGCCATTCCGATCGAGCTGGCCGCCAAGGTCAAGGACCAGATCGTCGCCACCGGCAAGGCCAGCCATGCCCGGCTGGGCGTTGCCATCCAGGAGGTGAACCAGACACTGGCCGAGTCATTCGGCCTCGACAAGCCGGAAGGCGCGTTGGTCACGAGCGTCGACAAGAGCGGCCCGGCGGAGAAAGCGGGCCTCAAAGCGGGCGATGTGATCCGCAAGATCAATGGCCAGCCGGTGGTGGCCTCCGCCGATCTGCCGGCCGCGATTGGCCAGGCGATGCCGGGGGACAAGGTCACCCTGGAGATCTGGCGTCAGGGCAAACAGGAGGAATTGAGCGCGAAGCTCGGCGACGCCAGCGAGAAGTCAACCCAGGTTGCCGAGGCGAAGCAGGCCGTGGGCAAGGGCAAGCTCGGTCTGGTGCTGCGTCCGCTGCAAGCACAGGAAAAACGCGAAGCGGGCGTGACCAATGGGCTGCTGGTCGAGGAGGTCGCCGGGCCGGCGGCCCTGGCCGGCGTGCAACCCGGTGATGTGCTGGTCGCCGTCAACGGCACGCCCGTCCGAAGCATCGAGCAGGTGCGCGCCGTGGTCGCGAAATCCGACAAATCGGTGGCCCTGCTGATACAGCGCGACGGCGACCAGATTTTCGTGCCCGTGCGTCTCGGATGAACGATGCAAGCCGTGCCCGTCATGACGGTTCCTGAGCGTTCGTCCTCATCGGCAGACAGCCGCCGCGACACGAGCGGTCATCGCCTGTCGGCTCACATACTGCCAACTTCCGCCACCATGATCGGGGTCTGCATGACCGTGCTGTCCATCGGTCATCTCGCCCCGGGTGGCGAGTGGCGCGTGGTGGTCGACAAGCTGCTCGCGGTGGATGCGCTGGTGTTCCTGTGCAGTGCACTGCTGTCGTTCATTTCAATGCGCTTCCCCCACGGCTGGGCCCGCTTTGAGGGCCGTGCCGAACTGGTCTTCACCGCCGGTCTCAGTCTGCTGGCGCTGGTGGGCGTGGTGCTCGCGTTCGCCATCACTTGAGAGGGCCAGACACCATGAAACAGAAAGAGGCCCAAGGGCGTTTCACACTCGCAGATGCCGGCATGATTGCCGTCGCCAACAAGCTGATGCAACGACGCAGGGACTTGGCCATGACCTATGTGCGAGCCGGCCGCCAGGATCTGGCCGACAAGCAAATCGCCATCATCCGAATGATGGAAGCCTATCTGTCGCCACAACTCTGCGTCGAGGAAGTGGCCGCCGAAGTGCGCGCCATCGTGGCCGAACTCGGTGCCAAGGGCCCCGGTGACGTGGACAAGGTCATGGGCGTGGTCAAGACGCGGCTGGCGGGCAAGGCCGAGATGGAGCAGGTGTCGGCGGCGGTGAAGGCCGCGCTGGCGGGTTGACCCCCCGCCGGGGCGGAACGCACCGATCAGGCGCCAGTACCCGATGCGACCAGGTAGGCCACGCCCGCCACCGTCACCAGCGCGCCGGCCACGGTGCGCAGCGTCAGCGCCTCCTGGCGCAGCACGAGCGCGCTCAGCAGGGCTGTCACCAAGGGGTAGCTGGCGACGATCGGCGCCACCAGGGAGACGGGCGCCCGGCTCAATGCGCTGTACATCAGCAGCACCGCGCTGCCATTCAGGAGGCCGGTGAGCGCGAACCAAGCCAGATCCCGTCTCGTAACCCTGGGCCGTTCGCCACGCGCCAGCCGGCTGACGCCGAGCACCGTGATGGAAGACACCCCATAGCCAATCAGGCTGGCCGCAAAAGCGCTCGGCCAGAGCAACAGGCCGACCTTGGCGCCCGCCTGGGCCAAGCCCCGCAGCAGCGCGCCCGAGAGGGGCCAAAGCAGCGCCAGACCGGGCACGCGCGATCGCACGGCACCCTGCTGCCAGGAAATGATGCCCACCCCCGTCACGATGGCCAGCGCCGCCACCGTCGCCTGCGCGGGAATGCGCTCGCCCAGCAGCAGCCCGGCCGCAAGAATGGCAAACAAAGGCGCCGTCCCTGACACCGCGCCCGTGACGGTCGGGCCCAACTCCTCGTTGGACCGAAAGGTCAGGAGCGTAACGATGGCCGGAAAGAACAAACCGACGAGCGCGAACAGCAGCGCGGCGGCAAGACTGAACCCATGGACATCGAGCGCAAACGGCGCGGCCACGACAAAGAGCAGGGTCGCGGTCGGAATGCTGATCGCCGCGCCGGACCGCGCGTCCAGCGTACGCAGCCCCACCCGCCCCGTCACCAGCGCAATGCCGAAGCACAAGGAACTCAACACTGCCAGAGTCAGCGCCATGGTTCTCCCTGGTTCAGCTCCCCGCCACCTTCATCCGCCCCAACAGAATCGACCCCACCGTCTTGGCCCCATAGTTGTAGGCGTCCGCGCCCACCGCCTCGATGCCCTTGAGCATGTCTTTCATGTTGCCGGCGATGGTGATCTCGTGCACCGGGTAGGCAATGCGGCCCTTCTCGACCCAGAAGCCGCTGGCGCCGCGCGAGTAGTCGCCGGTGACGTAGTTCACGCCCTGGCCCATCAGCTCGGTGACGAACAGGCCGGTGCCGAGTTTCTTGATCATCGCGTCCAGATCATCGCCGGGGCGGGTATGGCGCGAAGTCAGAATGAGGTTGTGCGAGCCGCCGGCGTTGCCGGTGGTCTTCATGCCCAGCTTGCGGGCCGAATAGCTGCTCAGGAAGTAACCCTGCACGTGGCCGGCCTCGATCACCGCCCTGGGTTGGACCCGCACGCCCTCCTCGTCGAACGGCGAGCTGCCCTTGCCGCGTTTGACGAACGGGTCTTCCAGGATGTCGATGTGCGCGGGCAGCACCTGCGTGCCCAGCGAATGCAGCAGGAACGAACTCTTGCGGTACAGCGCACCGCCGCTCAAGGCCTGCACCAGCGCGCCCAGCAGGCCGGCGGCCAGCGGGGACTCGAACAGCACCGGGCACTGCCGGGTGCTGATCTTGCGGCTTTTCAGGCGGCTCAGGGCGCGCTCGGCGGCATAGCGGCCAATGGCTTCGGGCGCGGCCAGGTCGCCCGGATGCCGGTGCGAGCTGTACCAGGAGTCGCGCTGCATGTCGTCGCCGCGTCCGGCAATGGGCGAGACCGAGATCGAATGGCGCGAGCTGGCATAGCCGCCGCGAAAGCCGCGCGTGTGGGCGCTGAAGAAATGCGACTGCTGGGCTGAGACAGCCGCGCCTTCGCTGTTGGTGATGCGCCGGTCGGTCTTGAGCGCGGCGGCTTCAGTTTTCTTGGCCAGCACGGCGGCCTGGGTGCTGTCGATGTCCCAGGTGTGGAACAGGTCCAGGTCCTGCCGCTGCTGCGATTCCGGCACGATATCCTCGGCGTCGGGCAGGCCGGCAAACGTGTCTTCAGCGGTGAAGCGCGCGATGTCATAGGCGGCCTGCACCGTCTGCTCGATGGCCGCTTTGGAGAAATCGGAAGTGCTGGCATTGCCGCGGCGGTGGCCGATATAGACCGTCACGCCCAGCGACTTGTCGCGGTTGCGCTCCACGTTCTCCAGCTCGCCCTTGCGCACCGAGACACTCAGGCCGCAGCCCTCGGAAGCCTCGGCGCCGGCATCGCTGGCACCCAGCGTTTTGGCGTGCGCCAGGGCGGTGTCCACCAGCTCTTCAAAGTAGGGACGGCTGTAGCTGAAGCCGCTGTCAGCACGGGATTGGGCGCGAGGTTCGGGATTGTTCATAGCGGGAGCTATGATACTTGGCTGCGCGGCACCCCGTACCGCCACCCCCGAATCTCACCCCATGTCACGCAAACTCAAAAAAGGCTATTACGTCAAGGGCCAGTTCGTCGCCGAAGGCAGCGAGCTCGACCTGGAGCTCAAACGCGAGCTCAAGGGCACGGACGAGCAGAGCCGGACCGACCTCAAGCGCGAAAGCACCGAGCTGCAAAAGCTCGGCGAGGATCTGCTGACCCTGCGTGCCGACCTGATGGCCCGGCTGGACCTGTCGGAGAAACTGCGGGATGCGATTGCCGAAGCCAAGCGCATCACCAATTTCGAAGGCAAGCGCCGCCAGATGCAGTTCATCGGCAAGCTCATGCGCCTGCTCGACCCGCAGGTGCTGGAAACCGTGCGCATGGCGCTGTCGGAACAGCACAACGGCTCGGCCCGCGAGAACCTGGCCCTGCACCAGGCCGAGCAGTGGCGCGACCGGCTGATTGCCGATGATGACGCCGTGGCGCAGTGGATCAATACCTTCCCGCAGACCGACACGCAACAACTGCGCGCGCTGGTACGCCAGGCGCGCAAGGACGCCAAGCCGACCGACAAGGCCGCAGTGTCCCAAGGTTTGGCGCCGCGCCAGGGCCGCGCCTACCGCGAGATTTTCCAGCTGGTTCGGGATCATCTCTCCGGCGGTGGCGATATTCCCGATTCACCCCCTCTCCCTTTGGGAGAGGGCGGGGGGTGAGGGTTCATGTGGGCGCGCGAAGCGCCCTCACCCCAACCTTCTCCCAGAGGGAGAGGGGATTGAAAATGAGTCTCTCCCGCAGGGAGATGGAATCAAAAGCAAAGCCATGAATACATCCAACACTTCCCAGTTCGACCCTATCAAGATCGGCATCGTCTCCATCAGCGACCGCGCCTCCAGCGGCGTGTACGAAGACAAGGGCCTGCCGGCCCTGCAGGACTGGCTGAGCCGCGCCCTGAAGAACCCGATCAGCTTCGAGCCGCGCCTGATTCCCGACGAGCAGGCCCGTATCAGCGCCACGCTGATCGAGCTGGTCGATGCCGGCTGCGCGCTGGTGCTGACCACCGGCGGCACCGGCCCGGCGCTGCGCGACGTGACGCCCGAGGCGACGCTGGCAGTTGCCCACAAGGAAATGTTCGGGTTTGGCGAGCAGATGCGCCAGATCAGCCTGAAGTTCGTGCCCACCGCCATTTTGTCGCGCCAGGTGGCGGTGATCCGGGACCAATGCCTGATCATCAACCTGCCGGGCCAGCCCAAGTCGATTGCCGAGACGCTGGAAGGCCTGAAGGATGCGGAGGGCAAATCCATTGTCGCCGGCATCTTTGCCGCCGTGCCTTACTGCGTGGACCTGATTGGCGGGCCGTACATGGAAACGAATGACGAGGTCTGCAAGGCGTTCCGCCCGAAGGCGGCGATTCGCCCTCCACGTCCTGCCTGAGCTTGCATTTTGACTGTGCTGGTGCTATTTTACGAGCTATGGAGCAAATCGACTCCAGGGAGGCTTGGCTATGCTGAGAGACGAATCCCCGCAGGAGGAAAGGCGGGAAACCCTTGAAGAACTATCGGAGACGCTCTTCATCGTCCAGGAAATGGGGCGAAGACTGTCTCAGGAAACACATGGTAAATTTTACGATTCGGTGCGGGAACTGAACCAGCGCTTGCATCATGCGCGCCTTCAGCTGGACGCGATTGAAACTTCTCTTCCCAGGGATTAAGAACGGCGCAGCTACTTGCCCACCAGCTGGTTGAGCTTGGCCGCCTCGAAGTGTTCGCTGCGCGCCGCGTCCCCCGGCATGGCGGCTGAGCCGGCTTGGGCAGCGGAAAGTTTCTCAATCACCTGCCACAGCAGCGCAATCTGGTGCTCCTGCGAGGCGGCATTGTCGATCAGGCCGCGCATGGCCTGGCTCAGGGGATCGTCGTTCTGCGTCACGCCATAGGCCGAGAAGCCCATGCGCGACGCGGCTTCCTCGCGCTTGACGTCAAGCTCGGCCTCGATGATGCGCGCCGGGTTGCCCACGGCCGTGGCGCCGGCCGGCACCGGCTTGGTCACCACCGCATTCGACCCCACCTTGGCGCCATCGCCCACGGTGAAACCGCCCAGCACCTTGGCGCCCGCGCCCACCACCACGTCGCGGCCCAGCGTCGGGTGGCGCTTGGCGCCCTTGTAGAGCGAGGTGCCGCCCAGCGTGACGCCGTGGTAGATCGTGCAGCCGTCACCCACCTCGGCCGTCTCGCCGATCACCACGCCCATGCCGTGGTCGATGAAGACGCGCTCGCCGATCTTCGCCCCCGGATGGATTTCGATGCCGGTGAGCACGCGCGAGAGGTGCGAGATGAAACGCCCCAGCCACTTCAGGCCATGGTGCCAGCACCAGTGGGCCCAGCGGTGAAAGATCAGCGCATGCAGCCCCGGATAGCAGGTCAACACCTCCCAGCCGCTGCGGGCGGCCGGGTCGCGGTCGAGAATGCACTGGATGTCGGAGCGGATGCGGCAAAACATACTTGCAGTTTATCCTTTCGAACGCCCTGCCGTTTCCAGCATGGCCTTGGCAACACCTCGGAGGATGTGGATTTCCTCCTGCGTCAGGTCGGCGCGGTTGAACAACTGGTTCAGGCGCGGCAGGAGCTTCTTCGGCGCCGCCGGGTCGAGGAAACCGATGGCGGTCAGTGCCTGCTCCCAGTGGGTCAGCAGGCCGGCCACCTGGGCCGCATCGGCCAGCACCGGCGGGGCGGTGGCTTCCTGCACCGAATAACCGCCCAGCGCCTCCCGCCAGTCGTAGGCGATCACCTGCAGCGCCGCCGCCAGGTTGAGCGAGCCGAAGTTCGGGTTGGTCGGGATGCTCAGGCAGGCATGGCAGCGGTACACGTCTTCGTTGCGCATGCCGAAACGCTCCGAGCCGAACAGGAAGGCCATGCCTTGACTGGAAACGACTTCGGCCTCCAGGCCCTGGGTGACGGGCGCGGCAGGCTCCTTTTTCAACAGCGCCTCGAAATGCTGGCGCGGGGTTACGGTGGGCGGGCCGAAGTCGCGCGGGGTCATGGCGGTGGCGCACAGGTGGGTCATGCCGTCCAGCGCCTCGTCCAGCGTTTCCACGATGCGGGCGTTTTGCAGCACGTCCAGCGCGCCGCTGGCCCGCTGGATGGTTTCCTCCCGGCGCAGCACATTGGCCCAGCGCGGCGCCACCAGCACCAGGTCGTCGAAGCCCATGACCTTCATGGCCCGGGCGGCCGCGCCCACATTGCCGGCGTGGCTGGTGTTGATCAGGACGAAGCGGGTGCGGAAAGCGGGCACTTTGGGGCTGGTTGGCATCGGCATCGGGGCGCAAGGGTAAAATCACGCTATTGTCGCTGCCCGCATCGCCGGCCGGCCCCGTTCCGTTCTTGAAAACAATTTATGACGTCTCCGAATCTGCATCCCATGCTCAATGTGGCCGTCAAGGCCGCCCGCGCCGCTGGCGCCATCATCAACCGCGCGGCGCTCGATGTGGAGGCGGTCCGCGTCTCGCAAAAGCAGGTCAACGACTTCGTCACCGAAGTGGACCACGCCAGCGAACAGACCATCATCGAAACCCTGCTCTCCGCCTATCCCGGCCACGGCATCCTGGCCGAGGAGACCGGCAGCACCCATGGCGCGAAAGATTCGGAATTCGTCTGGATCATCGATCCGCTGGACGGCACCACCAATTTCATCCACGGCTTCCCGGTCTATTGCGTCAGCATCGCGCTGGCGGTCAAGGGCAAGGTCGAGCAGGCCGTCATTTATGATCCCTCGCGCAACGACCTGTTCACCGCCACCAAGGGCCGGGGCGCCTACATGAACGACCGCCGGCTGCGGGTGAGCAAACGTATCGACCTCAAGCAGTGCCTGATTTCCACCGGTTTCCCGTTCCGCCAGGGCGACGACTTCAATGCCTACCTGGCCATGATGGGCGAAGTGATGCAACGCACCGCCGGCCTGCGCCGCCCGGGCGCCGCCGCGCTGGACCTGGCCTATGTGGCGGCCGGCTTTACCGACGGCTTTTTCGAAACCGGCCTGCAGCCCTGGGACGTGGCGGCCGGCTCGCTGCTGATCACCGAGGCCGGCGGCCTGGTGGGCAACTTCACCGGCGAATCCAATTTCCTGGAACAGAAAGAGTGCCTGGCCGGCAATCCGAAAATCTATGCCCAGCTGGTATCCATCCTGGCCAAGTACAGCAAGTTCGCCAGCGCCGGCGACAAGGCGGCCGTGCGCCAGGCCGCCACCCTGAGCATCGCACCGGCGGCAGCACAGGACGCCCTCGAGACGCCCGACGAAAAGCCTTTCGAGTAATACCCCGGATTCAGGCGGTCAGCGTCAGCTTTTCCGTCAGTTTTTCCAGCGGTTCGGGCCGGCCGAACAGGTAGCCCTGGAACACGAAGCAACCATTGTCCAGCAGGAACTGGCGCTGGCCTTCGGTCTCCACGCCTTCGGCCACCGCCACCAGATCCAGGCTGTCGGCCAGCGCCAGGATGGTGCGCACAATGGCCGCGTCGTTGGGGTCGGTCAGCACATCGCGCACGAAGGACTGGTCGATCTTGAGCTGGTCCAGCGGCAGTCGCTTGAGGTAGCTGAGCGATGAATAGCCGGTGCCGAAATCGTCCAGGGCAAAGCGCACCCCGCGTTTGCGCAGGGCGCTCATCTTGCGGATGGCATCTTCCACGTCGGCCAGCAGCACGCTCTCGGTGAGTTCGAGCTTGAGGCGCTGCGGGTTGGCGCCGGTGTCGTCCAGAATAGTCAGCACCTGGGTCACAAAATCGGCCTGGCGGAACTGGCGGGCGCTGACATTGACCGCCAGCGTCAACTCACCGGTGCAGGGCTGCAGACCCCAAACCACCAGCTGCTGGCAAGCCTGCTGCAGCACCCACTGCCCGATGGGCAGGATCAGCCCGGTCTGCTCGGCCAGCGTGATGAACTCGCCGGGGGAGACCAGGCCGCGGACCGGATGCTGCCAGCGCAGCAGGGCTTCCACTCCGGTGATGCGGCCCGCGATATCCACCACCGGCTGGTAGTACAGCAGCAGCTCCTGGCGCTGCAGGCCCTGGCGCAAATCGGCATCGAGCGCCGCGCGCGCCATCACGGCGGCCTGCATCTGCGGATCGTAAAAACGCAGGGTGTTGCGGCCCGCCGCCTTGGCCTGGTACATGGCCACATCGGCCCGTTTGAACAATTCGTCCGTGCCCAGCTGGTTGCCGCTGAACAGGGTGATGCCGATGCTGGGCGTGCTGCTGTGCTGCTTGCCCAACAGGTCGTAGGACTCGTTGAGCGTACCCAGGATCTTCTCGGCCACCCGCTCGGCCTGGCTGGCCGCCTCGGCCGCAGTGTCGCTCAAACCTTCGAGCATGACCACGAACTCGTCACCGCCGAAACGGCCCGCGGTATCTCCCTCGCGCAGGCAGGTCACCAGCCGGTTGGCCACCTGGTGCAGCAGCTGGTCCCCCACGTCATGGCCCAGCGTGTCGTTGAGGTCCTTGAAGTTGTCCAGATCGATGAAGAGCAGCGCCCCATGACGGCGACTGCGCGCGCTGCCACTCAGGGCCTGGGACAGCCGGTCCACCACCAGGCGTCGATTGGGCAGGCCGGTGAGCGTGTCGTAAAACGCCAGGCGCTGGGTTTCGCCCTCGGCGTGCTTGCGCTGGCTGACGTCACGCCCAATGCCGCGATAACCACAAAAGCGCCCTTGGGCATCGAAAAGGGGGGTTCCACTGAGCGCGATCCAGTAGGACCGGCCGTCGGCATCCAGACGCTGGATTTCAAAGTCCCTGAATTGCTGGTGCGCCTGAAGCACCGCGCGGTGCGCTGCCCATTCTTCCTCCGACAGGTTCAGCGCCCCCAGCTCCCAGCGCGTCTTGCCCAGGCTGTCCTGCATCGGGACCAGCGACTTGCCTTGCCGGTAACCGTCAAAACGGGTGAAACGGAATTCATCGTCGATCTCCCAGTACCAGTCGGAAGACAGGTCGGTCAGGCTGCGAAACCGCGCTTCGCTCTCCTGCACGCGGGCCTCGGCCTCCTTGCGCTCGGTGATATCGGTGACCGAGCCATAGGACACCAGCGAGCCGTCCGCTTCGCTGCGGCTGATGGCATGGCCCAGCAGCCAGCGTTCCACCCCGTCGTCGAACTTCACCCGGAATTCATGGGTCCAGGAGCCGCCGTCAAAGCTGGCGGCCTTCATCGTCCGAAACACCTCGGCCCGGTCGTCCGGGTGGATCGCGGCAAAGACCCGGCTCGCATCACCCCGGGCTTCCTCGGGGGTGGCGCGGAACATCTTGCGAACGCCCTCGCTGATGAACGGGAACCAGGAACCCCTCCCGGCACGGGCCTGGTACTGGAACACCACATCCGTGATCTGACTGGTGATTTTTTCGATGAAATCCAGCTCTTCCCGCAGGGCCTGGGTCACGGCACGCTCAGACGTGATGTCCTGCACCAGGCCGAAATCGACCGGCACGCCGTCCGGATTGAACTGTCGGTGCATGCTGGAGCGCAGCCAGCGAAGCGTGCCGTCCGTGCGCCACAGCCGGTACTCGGTCGGGATGCCATCCATTTTGCGGCGGGCCTCGAGAAACGAAGGCAGGTCATCCAGGTGAATGGGGCTGCGCGCCTGTGCGCTGGGCATCGCGGGGCCGACCGGGGTGCCACGAATCGCGTGAAGGCCATTGGACCAGGTGATCATCTGGCCATCTGCACTGGCCATCCAGTGCCCCACCTGCGCCAGGCTTTCGGTCAGCTCGTACAGCCGCAGTTGCTCGGTCAGCCGTTCGTTGGCCTGCGCCAACGCCTGCTCCCCCGAACGCAGAGCCTCCTCGGCCATGCGCTCGGCCATGATGTCCTTGATGTGCATCAGGATATGCAGCTCGCCCAAAACCTCGATCACCGAGCCGTTCAACCGCACCAGACGCTGCACCCCGCCTTTCATGCCGGCCAACGTTTCATACTCTCGCAGACGCCCCGTCGTCTTCAGCGGCATCATGGCCGCATCGCGGCTGACCTGATCGGTCCAATGCCCGATCTCCACCACCGTGCGGCCGATCACCTCCTCACGGTCAAAACCGGTCAGCTGCAGCCACTCGCGGTTGACATCCACTATTCTGCCGTCACTCAAGCGTGACAGGCCAATGGCTTCAGGGCTCTCAGCGAAGGCGGCGGAAAAAAGGCGCTCGGAATAGCGTCGCTTGACCTCGATCTCGTTCAAGGCCAGCTCCCTGGCCTGCAGGCGAAGCTCGGCGTCCGCCAGCGCAGCGCGGAGGCGTCCTATTTCTACGTTGTCGGCGGCAGAGGACATTCGTCGTGATCTGGTCAGTGATGGGAGGGAACCCCTTATTCCCCCACATCTAACATGGTAATCGAGGTCACCCCCCTTTCAGGGCTGCTCCCCAGCGGCGCCCGGGACTTCCGGAACAAGTACCGTTTTTTCACGAAAAGCCTGTGTGAATGGCCGATCTACAAGGGCGCGAACTTCGTGGAAGTGGCTTATCCGGCCTCGCCCTGGGGCAGGGGGGTCAAATTTGGGTGAGTTCGGCAAACAATTCCAGTTCCCGTACCGGCATCGGTCGCCCGAACAGGTAGCCCTGGAACACCCTGCAGTCGTTGGCCAGCAGGAACTCGCGCTGGCCTTCGGTCTCCACGCCTTCGGCCACCGCCACCAGATCCAGGCTGTTGGCCAGCGCCAGGATGGTGCGCACGATGGCCGCGTCGTTGGGGTCGGTCAGCACATCGCGCACGAAGGACTGGTCGATCTTGAGCTGGTCCAACGGCAGCCGCTTGAGGTAGCTCAGCGAGGAGTAGCCGGTGCCGAAGTCATCGAGCGCGAAACTCACGCCAATCGCGCGCAGCTCGGTCATCTTCTCGATGGCATCGTCCACGTCGGCCAGCAGCAGGCTCTCGGTCAGCTCCATCTTGAGCCGATAGGGGTTGGCGCCGGTCTTGCGCAGCAGCTCCAGCACCTGGCTGGCAAAGTCGCTCTGGCGGAACTGGCGGGCACTGACGTTCACCGCAATGCTCAAGTCGCGCGTGGCGACGCCGGACGACCAGCTCACGAGCTGTTCGCACACCGCCTGCAGCACCCACTGCCCCAGCGGGATGATCAACCCGCTGTGCTCGGCCACCTCGATGAATTCCCCCGGTCCGATCAGGCCGCGCTGCGGGTGCTGCCAGCGTACCAGCGCTTCCACGCCGTCCATGTTCCTGGCTTCATCCACCACCGGCTGGTAGTGCAGCAGCAACTCGTGGTGCTGCAGGCCCAGGCGCAATTCGGCCTCCAGGGTGGCCCGGGTCGTCGCCACCGCCTGCATGCCGGGGTCGTAAAACCGCAGGGCATTGCGCCCGGCCGCCTTGGCCTGGTACATGGCCAGATCGGCGCGCTTGAGCAATTCATCCACGCTCTGCATCTGGTCGTGGAACAGGGCAATGCCGATGCTGGGCGTGCTGTGGTGATGCCGCCCCCGGAGTTCGTAGGGCTGATTGAGCGCGGCCAGGATTTTCCGGCCTGCCCCATCGGCCTGCAAGGCGGCTTCGCCGGCATAGGGGTTGAGTTCTTCGAGCATGACCACGAATTCATCGCCCCCCAGGCGGGCCACGGTATCGACCTCGCGCACACATTCACGCAGGCGCAGCGCCACCTGCTGCAGCAGCAGGTCACCCACGTCATGCCCCTGGGTGTCGTTGAGATCCTTGAAGTTGTCCAGGTCGATGAAAATCAGCGCCCCATGGCGGTGTTTGCGCGCCGTGGTGGCCAGCGCCTTCTGCAGCCGGTCGCCCAGCATGCGGCGATTGGCCAGGCCGGTCAATTCATCATAGAAGGCCAGTTGTTCGATCTTCTGCTCGGCCAGCTTGCGCGCCGTGATGTTGCGCCCCACGCCGCGGTAACCCAGGAACAGGCCCTGTTCGTCGAAGACGGGGACCCCGCTGACTGAAACCCAGACCCGTTCGCCGGCCGACGAGCGCCGTTCCAGCTCCAGGTCCCGAAACACCTGATGGGCACGCAGCAGGATGCGATGCGCTTCCCACTGCGCTTCGCTCATGTTGTAGGCCGGAATATCCCAGCGGGTGCGGCCGATATCCAGCTCCCGCGCCAGCCCGGTGATGGCCTCCAGGTTGCCATCGACGCGCGTGAAGCGAAACTGGTCGTTCATCTCCCAGTACCAGTCGGAGGACAACTCGGTCAGGCTGCGAAAACGGGCCTCGCTTTCAAGCAGCACGCGTTCCACCCGCTTGCGTTCGGAGATGTCCATGTGGGTGCCCACGATCCGCACCGGCAGGCCGTCGGCATCGCGCTCCACCACCCGGCCGCGCGCCAGGATCCAGACCCAGTGGCCCAGCTTGTGGCGCAGCCGGTGCTCCGATTCGAAAAAAGGTGTCAGCCCCTGGATGTGCCGGCCCAGCGCTTCGGTAGCGGCCACCAGATCGTCCGGATGCAGCATCTCCTGCCACAGGGTGTCGGTGGGTTTGATTTCTGCCGGGGTATAGCCCAGCATCGTGCTCCAGCGCTCGTTATAGGTTCTGGCGTTGGTGACAAAATCCCGGTCCCACAAGCCCAGTTCGGCGCCGCCCAGGGCCAGTTCCAGCCGCTGTGCATTGGCGCGCCGCTCCTTGTCCTGTCCGGCCTCGATGCGCTCCCGCACCCGCGCCTGCCGCCAGCGCAGGTACAGCGCCATCAGGGAGATCAGCACCACCAGGGCATACATCGCCAGGGCCAGCCACAGGCGATGGCGCCAGGGGGCATAGACCGCCGAAGCGTCGCGACTCACCTGCACAAACAGGGGGTTTTCCAGCACCAGCCCGGCTGGCTTGAGGGTGCGCAGCGCCATCAGGGCGTCTATATCCGCTGCGACCGCATGGCCCCGAAAAAAGCTGTTGAACCGCCCGCTCAGGACGTGCCGGGTGAACAGCGAGTCGGGAATATCCAGCTTCGTGTTGATCACCCGGAGGCCGGAAGTCTCATGCAGAAACAACCGGCCGTCCTGGGTGGACAAACCCGCCATCATGTCGGGGGCATACAGCACCGAACGTATCACCCCCTTGAAAAAATCCGGGTCCAGCCTGGCATAGACCAAGCCGGCAAAAGTTGCATCGGCACGCAGCACCGCGCGCCCCACCATGATGCTGGTCACCCCCCGATGACCGGTAGAGGGCGCCGAAACATAGAGCACGTCCGGGTTGGGATGCGCGCGCGGGGTCAGGAAGAATTCGCGCTGGCTGCGGTCCGCCCCCTGAACTTCATCCAGGCTGCTGGCCAGGACCAGCCCGTTCGCATCCACGATGCCCATGAGGCGCATACCGGGCATGGCAGCCGTCAGAACCTTCAGCCGGCTGGCGACGCGTTCCGGGTACCCGGCCTCCTGTTGCTTGGCCATCTCGCCGCGAATGCCCAGCAAGGCATTGTCAACCCCCTTGAGCTGCTGCTCCAGATGCTGGCCGATCACGCGGGCCTGCACCTCCAGCCGGTCGCGTTCGGTTTTCCCGGTCTGCTGCCGGTCATACCAGAGCATCATGCCCAGCACCATGCCGACCAGCACCAGCACCAATACAAACAGCAACGCCAGCCACTCGCGGTGCTTGCGTTGCTGTCTGGGTGGCGGCAGGTGATCCTTGGTCATGGGCAACAGCCGGCAATGCTACCCCATGCCTTGGTCATTTCGACCCGGGAGTACCCTAGGGATGCTCTTTGGACACCCCCACCCCCATGGTGCAGCCGTACGCCGTGATCTCACGCCAGGCTCGCTGCCAGGCGGTCGATCCGTTGGGTCAGTTCATCGTGCTGTGCCATCCTGCGCCGGGCTTCCTGCGTGTCACCGAGCGCGTGGGCGATGGCCCCCAGCCGCTGCAGAACAAACGGCCATGCCGGTGCTGCCCGGTGTGCCAGGAGGCCCAGACGACGCGCCTCGGCATAGGCCCCATGGGCCAAGCTGCACTCGGCAAGGTGCACCCACGCCGCCACCCGTGTCTCGTCATCGACGGCGGCCCGTTCCAGCAGGCTCACGGCAGCAGAAAATTCACCGCGGGCGATCTGCAGCTTCGCCAGCTCCAGCGCCAGTTCGGGGTGTCCTGCGCTGTCACGTCGCGACTGCTCGTCACAGGCTAGCGCCTCCTCCAGGCGTCCAAAGGCGGTGTAGAGACGCCCCAGCACAACCCAGGCAGTGGCCTGACGCTCGGATCCGCCCTTGTCCTGCATGGCAGCGACTTCCCGGTGCAAAGCCAGTACCGTCGCCAGATCGAGGCGCTTCCAGCGCGCCCGGAACTCGCCCAGCCGTCGCAGCAGGTCGTTGGCATAGGCCGGATCGAGCGCCGCGGCCTTGGCCAGATACGTCTTGCCCACCTGGGCGTCCGGACTGGCAAGCCCGAGCGCATAACAACTGGCGGCGCAATCCGGGCGGCGTGCCAGCGCCAGCTTCAGTCCCGCCAGCGCCTCGTCGCGCCGCCCGGCCCGCCAGTGCACTTCCTGATCAAGCAGATGTTGCCAGTGATCGGCATCGTGCTGTCGCCCCTCCCATAGTGCCGCCAGCTGGTCGGCCAGGAAGCGATGCTGCAACGGCAGGAAGCCGCTGCCAACGGAACGGGCAATCGTCAGGTTGGCCTCCATTTCCGGCAGCGCCTTCAGCGCGGCGATCACCTCGAATGGCTGTGCCCACACCAGATCATCCGGTACGCGGACGAAATAGTCGGTGTCGATGTCGGCCAGCACTGGCGCTTTCAACGACAGCCGCGGCAATTGCGCCAGTTCACAGAGGACGATCTCAAGACCCCATAGCCGGCCTTCGATCCAGCCGCCCGGTGTCCTGTGGAACGTTTCGAGCTCCGCGAGCGTCACGCCTTCCATCTGCTGCAAGCCACCCAGCGCCGCTGCCATGCCGACCCGCATCACATGCGGTGGCACGACCCAGACCAGGCGCGCGATCAGCCCCAGGCGCGCGGCCGGCAACAGGAAATCCTCGATGCCATAACAGGAACTGCGGTCGGGGTTGAGCGGATGCGGGCTCTCCAGCCGGCTCAGTTCGTCAGCCCTTGTGCAGCAGCGCAAGCGCTCGATGCGCGACGGGTCGATGAACTGCAGATCCAGATGGGCGTCCAGATAGACCAGGGTAGCGGCGGACAGGCCGGCTTCGAACCAGTGCGCCAGCACCGACGAATGTTCTTCAAAAATCGTGGCCTGCATCATGGCCTCACGGCACGGCCGGTTTGTGCGCCAGGAAGCGGCCGATCGTGAACGCGCCGCACTGCGCCGCTGCCCCGAGCACGAGCAGCCCCTCCATGATCAGGCGCCGGATCGGGCTGTCAGCCTGCTGCATCTCCTGTTCCACCGCCAGCCGATCTGCGGGTTCCACCAGGAAGCCGCGCAGCAGGTCCATCTCGTCGCGCATGTCCAGCGCCAATGCCAGGTCAAAGCCGGCGTCGGCCATCAGGGCCGCATAGCCCGACACCGTGCCGAGCGCAGGTATCGCCCAGGTGCTGCAGACACGCGCACTCCAGGGCTCGCGCACGGACAGCGGCAGGCTTTCACAGGCCAGCCAGTCCTCCCCCGCCAGGCGCCCGCCAGGCCTGAGCACGCGCCAGGCCTCGGCGAAGAAGCACGCCCGGTCCGCAAAGTGGCACGCCGATTCGAAAAACAGCACAACATCGAACGAACTGTCAGGATAGGGCAGTCGGCTCGCATCCCCGAGGTCGAATGCCACGCGCGGCGCCAGCGACTGCCGCAGCGCCGACGCCCGCGCCAGCGCCAACTGCGCCGGGTTGGGCGTCAGGCCGCGAATCCGCGCCCCGGTCACGCGCGCCAGATGACAGGCCGGCCCCCCGACCCCGCAGCCGACGTCGAGCACCTCGCAGTCCGCGGCAACGGCCGCGCTGTCGGCGACCAGTCGTTCCATGCGCAGCTGATCCTGCGGGCCGATGGGCCCCTGCGGACCATAGAAGCCGGTATGCCAATGGTCGCCGAGAAATTCGCGGTAGAACGGAATGCACAGGGTGTAATAGCGATTGACCAGCTCGGGCGTCACCGGCGCGCCGGCGCGCAGCGCCGCCACGACCGCATGCTCCAGCGCCAGTTCAGCCGGTTTCGACAGCGCGACCGAACCCACGGTCGCGCTCACTTGTACGGCGGCCCTTTGACCGCAACGGCCTTGACGGGCAGGTTGCGCAGCGCCGGGAAATCCACCTGGCAGCGGATCCCGCCCGGCAGTTTGCCGGCGGCGTTGGGCAGCGCCAGCCGCACGCCGAAGGTTCCGCTGGCCGAATCGAACACGCTGTCAATGACCGCGACGGTTGCGGCATAGCGCCCCCCCAGGCCCTCGGGAATCACGTCGGCCGTGGACTTTCTCTTGAGCCGGCCAAAGGCGTCCAGCGGCAGGACCACCTCGACCCGCAGCGGTTCAACCTGGGCCAGCTTGAGAATCGCCTTGCGTCCGGTGCCGGCCTCGGCCAGGTCGCCCGGGTTCAGCATCCGATCCATCACCACGCCATCAAACGGGCTGCGCAGCGTACGCCGATTCAGCAAGTCCAACGCATGGCGGTACTCGTAGCCCGCCATTTCGCGGTTCTCCCGGGCGTCGCGCAGATCGGCCTCGGTAATGCGCCGCTCGGCTTCGGACTCGTCGCGCGCCTGAGCCGAAACAAAGTTCTGGGCATGCAGCTGCTGGTTACGTTCCAGCTTCTTGCCCGCATAGTCGAGGCGGCTCTGGGCCGAGGCAACTCGTCCGAGCGCCTCGGAACGGAAACGCGCCAGCTGCACGGCCGAGGTTTCGGCCGCCGATTCCAGTTGCACCAGCACCTGCCCTTCGCGTACGCGATCGCCGCGCTGGACCAGCACCTTCTCGATCACGCCTTCGACCGAACTCCGGATGTCAACGATCTGGTTCGGCTCGATCAGGCATTCATACGGATTGGCCCACGTCGGACCGGCGCAAGCCAGCAGCACAACCGCCATGACGCGCGCCCCCTGGTCGGGCAGTTCGTGTGACTTCATTCGCCCCTCCCGGTAAATGCCAGCACTTGATTGAGCTGGCGGTCATGCTTGAGATTCTGCATCCGGATGCCGGCCTGGCGGCGCTCCGCCGACCACTGGGCCAAGGCCCGCAAGGCACCGAAGGCGAGTGGCGGCAGGTTCACGCCAGCACTCGCGGCGTGGCGCAGCAGGTCGGTCGGGCCCGGTACGCACACCTGGAAAATATCGTCCTCGAGTGAAACGATGGCCTCGCAGCTGCCCGCATCCCCCTGGCGGGCGCAGCGCCCGAACAGCTGACGGTCAACGCGGCGCGTGTCGTGAAATTCGGTCAGGATCACGTGCAGTCCGCCCTTGGCCTCAACGCCCTCGCCCAGGGCAATATCGGTACCCCGGCCCGCCATATTGGTCGCCACGGTGATACGACCCGGCTGCCCGGCTGCCGCGATGACCTGGGCCTCACCCGCATCCTGCTTGGCATTCAGCAACGCATGGGGCAGGTCGCGGCGCTTGAGCACCGCGCTGATCTGCTCGGACGCCTGCACCGAACGCGTCCCGATCAACACCGGCCGGCCCTCGCCCAGGGCCAGGTTTTCGGCGACATCGGCCACCTGCTCCCACTTGTCGGCCAGGCTGGTGCAAAACGTGGCCGGATACTGGACACGACGCGACGGCCGGTTCAGCGGCACCCGGGCGACATCCAGCCCGTAGACCGACTTGATCTCGCGCGCTGCTTCCGAGGCGGTGCCGGTCATGCCGGACAGATGCACGTAGCGCCGGAACAGCCGCTGGTAGGTCAGGCGCGCCAGCGTTTCGCGGCGCGGCGTCAACGACACCGCCTCCTTGACTTCAATCATCTGGTGCAGGCCACGCTCCCAGGAACGGTCGGGCATCACACGGCCGGTGGATTCATCGACGATCTGCACCTTGCCCTCCACCACCACGTAATGCTGGTCGCGCCGGTAGAGGTGCAAGGCACTCAAGGCTTGCTGGACCAGATCCTCACGGGCGCGCACGGAGGTCCAGGGACCTGGGCGCCCCTCGGCGTACGCGTCGAGCTTGTCGTGGCCGTCGTCGCTGAGCGTGACCAGATGTTCGAACAGATTGACCTGGTAATCCTCGCCCTCGACCAGGGTGCCGGCAAATTCCAGCGCAGCCGCGCTGTGCGTGGCCTCGTCGCTGTCATTGCCGGTGGCCGACAGGATCAACGGCGTGCGCGCCTCGTCCACAAACACGCTGTCGGCTTCGTCGACGATCGCAAAGTACAGCCCGCGCAGCACCAGCGCGCTGTCCACCTCCGCGGCACCGGACAGCCGTTTGAGGGACTGGTGCAGACGGCTGCTTCGCCCCTGCAACGCCACCCGGTCACGCAGGTAGTCAAAGGCGATTTCCTTGTTCGTGCAGTAGGTGATCGCCTGCGTATAGGCCTGACGCCGCAGGTCCTTTTCCAGCCCCTGGACGACCACGCCCACGCTGAGGCCGAAGAAGTCGTACAGCGGCTGCATTTTTTCTGCATCCCGCCGGGCCAGATAATCATTGACGGTGATCACATGCACCGGATAACCGGCCAGTGCCACCGTACAAGCAGGCAAGGTTGCACAAAAGGTCTTGCCCTCGCCGGTCGCCATCTCGACCAGCCGGCCGCGCAGCAGCGCGTAGCCGGCCATGAGCTGCGTATCAAAGTGGCGCTGGCCGAGCGTGCGCACGGCGGCCGCCCGGATCAGGGCGAAACACTCCGCCACGCAGTCGAACGAAAAACCGTCGCGCCGCAGGCGCGTGCGCATGGCCGCAGCGCGCGCGCGCAATGCATCATCGGTCAGCGGGCGCAGGCCGTCCTCAAGCCGGTTGGTGGCCGCAACGATCCGCTGCAGCTCGCCGCGAAATTCAGCCAACGCCCCCAGCACAGGCGCCAGCGTGGCGGTGTACAGGCTGGTGGCGAGCCGGTCATGCCAGCCGGTTTCATTCTCGGCGCGCTCGGCGTAGGGCCGGCCGCCGGCCAGCGCGATATCACCGAACAGGGTCTGGCGCCTAGACATGGAAATGCGACAGGAAGAGGCGCCGAACGCTGCGCAGCCACTGTTGCCCCAGCGGCTCGGGCGGATTTTCAAAACGCGCGTGCACGCGCTCGCCAAAGTAGAGCGGCGTCGCCGCCAGCGAGGGCGTCTGCACCGCCACATCAAACTGGAAGGTGCGCTCCAGGGTGCGGGCACCCCGGGTATCGCGGGCGTCCGTGACCAGCTGCCCGCCGCCTTCGGTGGCGAGCGCGCGGCTGGGCAGGTACTCGTCGCCTGCGGGTACCTCACGTTCGAGTCGGCCGTCAAGAATCTGGTCGGGATGGTGCGCCAAACGCACCTGAACACGGGGGGCTGAGGCCCGAACCGAATCCACCGATTCCTGGGAGGCCACCACCCGGGCAATCAATTGGGGCTTGTCCAGCACGTAGCCCAGCAAATCGCCCTGACGGTAGAAACGCCCGGGCATGTCCTGCGGCTTGGCCACCATGAAGATGCCGGCGCTGCGGGCGCGCACCGACAGGGTGTCAAGGCGCTGCTGCACCGCCGCGAGCGCCTTGCGCTCCGCCTCAAGCTGGTCGAGCGCGATCGCCGCCTGGCTGCGGTCGGCCACGAGTTTTGCCAGGTAGGTGGCTTCCAGCTCAGCCACCTTGGCCTGCGAGACGCGGTGCATCGATTGCAGCGCCGGGTTGCGCACCTGGATCAGCAATTCACCGGTCTTGACCCAATGGCCGGGCGTGGCCACCAGCCGTTCGACAAAACCTTCCTGCCCGGCCCGCACCAGAGCCGACTGCGGCAGCCACACCACGCCCTCCACGACGGTCCGAAAAGGCGCCGGCACGACAAACAGCAGCAGCAGCAAGACCATGGAGAACGCCGCCGTCACCGAGAGCGCGCGCCGCCGGTGTGCACGCAAGCCGGCACTGCCCATGATGTGCTGCAGGCTCTTGTACACCGGGAGCACCGCCATCGCCACCAACGCCCACAGCGCCAGCAGCACGCCGATGAAAAAGAACTCATTGGCAATGAACAAGGCGATGGCAATCGTGACAAACACCCGGTAGATCGTCGACAGGACGCCATACCCCAGCAGCCATGCCTTTTCCCCGGCATGGCTCTCCGCGGACGATGCGTCCGCCACGCCGAAGGCATAGCGTTCAATCAGATAGCCCCAGTAACGCATCGAACGGTTCGCCAGGTTGGGCATCTCGATCAGGTCGGACAGGATGTAGTAGGCGTCGTAGCGCAGCAGCGGATTGCCGTTGAAGACCAGGGTCGAAACACCGGCCACCACCATCACATTGAACAGCACGGCCCGCAGCGGCGACGGTTCGACCAGCAGCCAGAAATAGAAGGCGATGGCGGCGATGAACAGCTCGACCGCCATGCCCGAGGCGCCGACCACGGCACGGTGGAACTTGGACTTGAACACGGTGGCCGCCGAAGCCTCCACGTAGGGAACCGGGATCAGCACCAGCATCACCACGCCGAGGTCGTGCACCTCGCCCCCGCCCCGTTTGGTCGCGGCGGCATGCCCAAATTCATGCAGCACCTTGATCACCGGAAAGACCAGCCACAGCAGCAGCAGGTTGTTGGTCGCAAGCAGCCGGTCCGAGAAATTGCCGCTGAGCTCAGCCCACTGCGGCGCCAGCAGCAGCAAGGCCGGCAACACCACCGCCAGCCACAACAATCCGCCCCAGCGGCTCCACAGCACATCGATCAGGGGGCGAATCCGGTTCAGGAAGGCATCCGGGTCCCACAGGTGCAGACGGATCGCCATCGGGTTCATGTAGGAACGCTGGCGCATCGAGCGCTCCTGACGCTGGCCGCGTTCAAACAACTCCGCCACGTCGGGCATGGCATCACTTTGCAGCAAATCAGCCGAATGGAGCTGCCCGAGCAGCCTGATGATGTCGTCTTGCGTGGGGGCCTCCTCGCCAAACTGGCGGTTCGTCAGCTCCCACAGTTGCTGCACCGATCGCTCCCCGTTCATGGCCGCAATCATGAAGCGCGCTGCCGGCGTGAATCGATGCACCCGATTGGACACGGGGTCCTGCAGCAAGTACCACAGAACGCCGCGGTAGCGCATCCGGTGCAGACGCGCATGCGCGCGCAGTCGTGGCCGTGTCGCCGCGACCCGGTACCAGGCACTGGATAGCAGCGATTCGCTCACGACACCCGCCCCGCGCAGAACTTCATCACAGCCACCTCCAGCTCCACAGCCGCAGCCATTCGACCAGCGTGTGCGTCCAGATCCAGATCACCTTGCGGTCCCCCACCCCCACCTTGCCAACCCCTTCCATGCCGGGACGAAGCCGGTCGAAGGCCTGATCGAGCTGCGCTTCCACCCGGAAATAGTTGCGCCCGTCCTGGGGCGTGGAAATGGGCGTGATCTGACGCACCGTGAAAGGCAGGAAATCGTAGGGCATGCCCGACAAGGCCAGCTCGCCACGCTGCCCCTCGCGCACTTCGGCAATGTCCCGCTCGTCCACATTCATCACGACGCGATAGGCATCCAGCGGCGCGACTTCGAACAGCACCTTACCCTGTTCCACCGGCGACCCCAGCAGTTGGCTGAGGTCACCCACCACCACGATGCCGTCGAACGGTGCCGTCAAGGTAGCCCGGCCGAGCCGCTCTTCCACCAACGCAAGTTGCGCCAGCGCCTGCTCACTCTGGGCGGCAGCCACCAACATCCCTGCGCGGTCCATCGCAGACGCTGCCAGCCGATACCTGCGCTGCATCTGTTCGGCTTCTGAAGCCCATCGCGTGCGTTCCAGCTTCAACTCGCGATCGTCCAGTCGCGCCAACACCTGACCGCTCTTCACGGTGTCGCCCGCGCGCACAAGGCTTTCAGCGACATAGCCCTGGAATGGCGAAACAATGGCGCGCTGTACCGCGCCCTCGATCACGGTTTTGGACGTTACCCGGTAGGAGGCGCTGGCCACGTTCAGCAACGCGACCAGCAGCACCGTCACCATCGACGCCAGTTTCAGACCGGGATGCCGTGGCCCGAACAGTGCGGTCGCCTTGCCATGCAGGTTCAAATACATGCGTTCCCACAGGCTGCGCTCGTCGCGACGCTTCAGTTCAAAAATCGGACCGAGCAGCTGGCCAAGCGTCTTGCACAGCTCAAACGCGGCCCGGTCAAACGGCTTTTCGCGCGAGCGCTCCAAAGTCAAGACGCCAATGGTGTTTCCATCATCCATCAGCGGCACCGAAATAAGGCTGGCTTCATTGCGCGCTGACGACAACTCGGCGTGCGCGAGGCCTCCGACCACCTCTCTATCAAGCGGTGGATGAATAATCGGCAGGTCGAGGTCCAGCACTTCATCCATGGCCTCGCCGATCAGCCGTACAAAGTCGCTGCGCAAATCGAAGCTGGCAGTATGAGAGATTGCCTCGACAACCACGCTGCCCGCCTTCTCGAAACCCACATCCACCCGCTCACACCCCAGACGAACCGCGAGATCATTGGCAACCGCCAACGCAGCAGCCCCCAGGCGTTGCTCCTGGAGCGCGGTGGCCACAACATCCGAAGCCAGCACAAGCTGCGATGTGCGCTGCTGCTGCTCAGCCACCAATTTCTGACGAAACCAATCTATCAGCCAGGCGCTGCCCCAGTGCACGAGCCGCAAGGCACGCTGCAAATCCTGTTCTGGAGCGTGCCCGATATCCACGATCACAGCCCCGTGCAGGACCCCGGCCACCTCGATCGGATAGCCCACATGCGCAGATGCCTTGACCGGGCGAAGCCCCTGAGCTATGCCGCGCCGATCCTTGAACACCGCCTGCACAACTTTGCGGCGCTCCTGGCTGGACCACTCCACAACGCCGCGGCGCTCCCTGAGCACCTTTTCCGCCGCTGGAGCCAGATATTGCATACTGCGCGAAACATCCGGCCACACTGCAGCCGCACTGTAACCGCCCTCCTTGTCGGGCCCCAGCACGAACAGCGCACCGTGCACACGGTCAATCTGCGTACAAAGGATGGCTAACCAACTCGCACAAAACTCCGCCGTGCTGTCAGGCGCAGAAAATTTGGCCCAAGCGGCTGAATCATCCTTGGCATGCGTCCCGTCAGCAGCTAAATAGATTGGCGCGCTGTTCGCCGTCATCTCAATTTACGGCAGCACTGGTGCCACTCAGGGCTGGACGTTTTGAACCCTTGGCGGCCGGTTTTTCGACCGTCGCAGGTGCCACGGGGGGTGCTGCCGGCATCTCGATGCCTTCCGGCTGATCGCTGCTGACGGCCTGTGCATCCCGTGCCATGAGCAGACGGTCCTTGACTTCGTTGAAATTGCGCATCGACTGCAGATGCAGGTAGATGAGCTCCAGTTCATCGCTGGCGGCCAACTCGGACAGCGTCTGCGCCGGCAAGGCCTTGAGCCGCGCCCGATCCACGGCCTGAAAGCCGGTCAGCGTCGTCTTTTCACCCCCTGCCAGCGTGAACTCCGCCCGCATCGGTTCCAGCAGGTTGAGGTCCTTGAGCTTCGCGCAAAAGGCCTGGGTGCGCAGAAACTGCGCCCGATACTCCTGCAGGAACTTGAGCACGTTGTCCACGTAAGGCGTGGGCTTGCCATCCGCAGTGAACAGCGCCTGGCCACGGCCCTGGTAATTGAACCCCTGAAAGGCCTCATCGACGCACAGCGTAAAGGTCTTGCCGTCGTCGCTGGTAGAAAAAATAAACGGATAGCGTCGAATGAAGGCCGGTACATATTTGGCGCGCCATGCATCGTCGTCTGTCAGGTAGAGGTTCTCGCTCTGGCGGGCGCCCAGAATGACCACCGGCACGACATCGTCACCGTTTTGCGCGAACACCACCGCGTACTCGGGCGCCGCCTGCGGAAATTCCACGGCCATCAGAGGCACGGAATTGACTTTGCGCGTGAACGCAAAGCTCTTTCCAGGCTCAACCGAGCACTTGGCGTGCCGCCCGCTCGATACCGGAACAGCGGTTTCGTAAATAAGCAACTGGGTTGTCATGGCTACTCTCCTTTGGTTGGTCAAACGGTGGAATGAAGACTGCTGAGTTCGGCGGCCAGCTTGGGTGTCAGGTTGACCTGAACCCGCAGGCTGGCGTTGGGATTGCGCTGTGTTTCATTTTGTCCAAGGTGATTGACAAAGTCGCCCAGCCAGGCCGAGGAGTTGACCTTCGGCAAGTCCGAGGCGTCGAAGAACTTTCCACTCCAGTCGATTGCCGGCGGGTTTGCGCCTCCAATGTCGGCGAAAGCAGGCGAATTCTCGAACAGGTTCGGGTTCGGGGAGAATTGCGCCGACATGGCATCTGCTGCCACCAGCGTATTTGTACTGGCTCCAAAGGCCGCCAAGGCGGAGGAATCCGCGGCGGCATGCCCATCGAACAGGTAGCGAACGCCGGGGGTCAAGCCTTCTGCCATCACTTGATACGCAGCAGGATCGCCATGATCAAAGCCGAGAACGTGACCGAGCTCGTGGTTCAGGACCGTGAGCAGATCCATTCTGCCAACGGCCGGGCTGTTGCCGCCGGCGCTCAGCATGGCGCGATCCAAGCTGGCACCAAACTCGACGCTGTCGCTGGGCGAGGCGTCCGTAAACCAGCCGTAGCCTGCGCCATTGACGTCGATGGTGATCGCATGCCCCATCGTGTCGCCCAGCTCGGCACCCGGCAGATCCGCGAGTGTGACGCTCAGGTCATGCAGCACGTCGAGCCGGGCGTCGCCCGCGCCCAGCGCCGCGGTCCATTGCTGGATCGCTGCCTGAACAATCGGTTCGAGCTCTGCGTCGGAAACGCTCCTGGCCGCATTCGCCGCAGCCGGACTGGCCGCCTGCATCAGCTGCTGGCTACCCGGAAGCGCGCCGGTGTACAAGGCGACCCATGCGCGTGCCGGACGATCATCGAGGCTGGCATTCCCGCCCGATGGATCCTGGTAGCTGAAGCCGTCCTGGCTGAAGTGGGGCGCAAAGGCCTGGAAGAACGTCTTCAGTCCGAGCTGCCCGGCTTTGGTGTCCTGTTCCACCAGCAGATCGAACCGGTCGCTCTTCAGGGCATCGCCGCCCGCCCCTCCCTCCAGCATGTCCTTGCCACTGCCGCCGATCAGGTAGTCGTTGCCGTTACCACCGATGACGATATCGTCGCCGCTGTCGCCGTCCAGATAGTCATTGCCATCTTCGCCGGCGAGCAAGTCGTTACCCTGGTTGCCCCAGATCTGGTCATCGCCTGAGCCGCCGAGCAGGATATCGGCAGCGTAGATGGGTTTCCACCAGTTCCCGTCGTTGTCTGCCTTGTGGAAGTAGTCATGATCGCCATGGCCACCATAAATCCTGTCGTTGCCGGCACCCCCATCGATCAGGTCCTGGCCATAGCTGCCGGAAAGCTCGTCGTTGCCGTCCATCCCGAGAATGACATCATCGCCTCCCTCGCCTTGAATATGGTCGTCGCCGGCGCGCCCGATCAGGATGTTGTTGCGGTTGTTGCCTTCGATGCAGTCGGCGAACTCGCTGCCGGTGACATCCTCCATGGAATCGCCGCGGAACAGGGTCAGTTTCAGGTTGATGTCACCGCCCTGCGTGCCGCAATTGATGGTCTGCTGGCAGGAGTCGCCGAGATCGATGTTGACCGTGCTGACGAACTGGCTGAAGTCGAGCCGGTCGTGGAGATCATTGGGGCCGTCGCAACCCGCCTCGACGATGTAGTCGCGGCCGAGTCCGCCACCGGCAAACACATAGGTGTCATTGCCGAATTGCCCGAACATCAGGTCGTCGTCCTTGCCGCCTTCGATGACATCGTTGCCGCCGATCGTGGCGCTCAGCAACTGGATGCCGCGCAGGCCAAATACATCGAAGCGGTCGTTGTGTTCGTCGCCGTCGTCGTAGTGGTGGTCGGCGTCCCAATTGCCGGGATTGCCGTCGCCCAGGCCGATCACCTCGCCCTGGAAGAGCAAGAGGCGCGCGTTGTCACCCAGCAGCAGATCATGGCCCTCGCCGCCGACGATATGGTCATTGCCGTTGCCACCAACGACGATATCGGCACCGTCGCCGACCGTGATCGTGTCGGCCTCGAAGCTGCTTGAATCGACCGTCGCCACCGGGTTGGTGGACGTGATCTCGTACACCTGCCCGGCGTACCAGCGCACCACGGCGTTATCGCCAACGACCTTGTCCTTGTCGAAGTCGCCGCCACTGCGCCCGTGCGCCACGTCGACAGCTCCGACCCGGCCGCTGCCACCGACGATCTGGATGCCCGCGATGGAGGGCAGGCCTCCAGCGGCGCGGCCCAGCGTCTCGTCCTCGCCGATGCGGATGGACAGTTGATCCAGCGTCAGGCCGCGGAACACCACGTAGTTGCCCTGCTTCGGCGCACGCGGGTCGGTCGAACTGGCATCGACGAACGTGCCATCGAAGGTGTTGCCGCACGGATCGTCGACGTAGTAGTTCGTCCCGCCCGCGCTCACCTTCACCACGGAGCGGTCGCCCGCCAGCCAGCCGTTGTCGTTGCCGTAGTGATAGCCATCGTCATGGTGCTCGCCGTCGTTGTCCAGATAGACATAGACGTCGTAGGTGCCGAACTGCGCCTTCAGGCCGCTGAGATCGACGCCGAGCTTCTTGTCGTGATCTTCCGAGAGATAGCCCTCGAACAGGCGTTCATTCTGCGTGTCGGGATAGATATCGCTTTGGGTCTCCTGGTCCGCGGTATAGGTCAGCCCGCCGCCGGACCACCACCCCTCGCTGCCCCACTTGGCGGTGACGCCGGTGGTGGCGCCGCTGTCATCGAGCAAGCCCGACGCGGTGCCCTTGCCCATGCTGGCCAGGTTGTTCCAGTTGTCTACCGCCACAGCGCCGGCGGTACCGGTGATCTGGCCTTTGGCGACACCGCTATTGAAATTGAGGCTGACGACCTGCAAATCGCCGTAGTCGTAGTTGCCGCGCACACCCGTATCGATGGTGTCGCTGCCGTTGCCGCCGATGACGACATCCGCGCCGTTGCCGGTGTAGATGAGGTCGTTGCCGGGCAGGATTCCCCCTGCAATATCCTCGGCATTCCAGGTCTTGACGTCACGCAGCTCGCCATTCATGAAGGTGGCACGTGCGTCGTCGCCGGCCACGATATCGCCGTCGATCGCACCGTAGACCGGATTGCCGTAGGTGTTGATCAGGTCGTTGCCGCTGCCGCCGAAGACGATGTCCGGCCCACCGCCCGTGAAGATCTGGTCATTGCCGCCAAACTGCGGGTTCTGAGTCTCGATGCGATCAATCGGGTTGCGCGTGCCAACCACCTGGATGCCCGCTACGCCGGGCTTGTTGCCGCCGTTCCTCGGGTCGAAATCATCGATGCGCAGCTGGAAGCTGTCGCCCGTGACCCCGTGGAACACCACGTAGTTGCCCTTTTGCGGCGCATTCGGGTTGGTCGAAGTGACCTGCACATAGGTGCCGGTGAAGGTATTGCCGTCCGGATCGTTGAGGTAGTACTTCGTCGCGCCATCGGTCACGCTGCGCACGGAGGTGCCCGCGCGGCTGTCCTGGTCTTCCATGTCCATATAGACATAGACGTCGTAGCTGCTGAAGTGGCTGCGCAAGCCGGTGATGTTCACGCCGACCGTGTCGTCGTAGTCCGAACTCAGGTAGCCGTCGAACAGGCGCCTGTCCTGGTCCGTCCCGGGGTTGATCTGGCCATGGTCCTCCACATGGAGGCTGTCCGGGGAATGCGGCGAGGTGCAGTCTAGGTTGGCGCCCCATTCGATGTTGATGCCCGGGGCGATCTGACCATCGTCAAAGTACAGCAACTCGCCGGCATCGTTGCCGAAGACCTGCTGGCCGCCGCCGGTCAGGTTGTTCCAGTTGCCGACGCGCGCGCCGGTCTCCGGATCGACTGCGGCACCGGCCACGCCGGTGACGTCGTTGTTACAACCGGCACCGTTGAAGTTGAAGCTGAGGATGGCGTTCTTCTCGCCCGCGTCGAAGGTTTCGCTGCCCGCAAAGGTGGCACGCCCGTTGTCGCCGATCACCGTGTCTGCCACCTGGTCGGTTCCTGCCGCCAGCACCAGGTCATTGCCGACGCCGGCAATCACCACATCCGGGCCATTGCCGGTGATGATGGTGTCGTCACCGCCGACCGATGGATCGATCGAGCGGATTTCCGTCAGCACGCCGGCGCTGGTGAAGAAGGCTTCGCCGTTGTCACCCATGACGATATCGCGTGCGCCATCCCCCGGATCGACCGCGTCGTAATGTCCGGCCGCGATGAGCGCCATCGCCTGCGCGAAGCTGTCCGCACCGCTGGCCAGAATGAAGTCGTTCCCATCGCCGCCCATCACCACATCGAAGCCGTTGCCGGTGCGGATCAGGTCATCGCCGCCGAAACCAGGCGCGCTGGTGCGGATCGTGAGCAGCGTCTCATCCGGGCTGAAGTAGGCCTCGCCATTATCGCCGAGGACGATGTCGCGGCTGCCGTCCGTGCCCGCGTCAATGAAGTCCGCGCCGCTGCCGCCCAGCACGACGTCCGGACCGTCGGAGGCGAAGATCACGTCCCGATCGCCGTACTGCGGATCCGTGGTGTGGATTTCGGTCAGCAGGCTGCGACCGGTCGCCACGCTGAACAGCGCAAAGCCGTTGTCGCCGACGATCACGTCCTTGCCGCTATCCACACCGATCGGCAAACCAGTCTTGCGGTCGACATTGATGTAATCGCTGCCGATGCCGCCCAGGACAAAGTCGTCGCCGTCGCCCACCAGGATGTTGTCATCGCCGCCGATGCTGGGGTCCGTGGTGCGAATCTCGGTCAGCAGGCCGCGCAGATCAAAGAGGGCGAAACCGTTGTCCCCCACGACCACGTCGCGACTGCCATCGGTGCCGGCGTCGATGTCGTCGCCGCCGCTGCCACCCAGGACCACGTCAGGGCCGTTGCCCGCGAAGATCACATCGCGCTCGCCGTACAGCGGATCGGTCGTGCGAATTTCGCGCAGGATGCTCAGTCCGGTCGCGGAATCGTCAAACCGCGCAAAGCCGTTGTCGCCGATGACGATGTCGATGCTCACCGAGTCCCCGGCGGTGATCAGATCGCCGCCGCTGCCGCCGATCAGCACGTTGGGGCCCGCGCCCGCCGTGATGATGTCGGCGTCTCCCGCTTCAGGCGTCTGGGTGGACACGAAGAGGACATTGCCGGTCGTGGCACTGAAGGTGGCAAACCCTTCGTCACCCACCACAAAGTCGCCAATGGCATCGGCCCCCGCGAGCAGGTAGTCCGAACCGGTGCCGCCGAACAGGATCTTCCTGCCGACCCCGGTGTAGACATAGTCGTCGCCGCCGAATTCCGGCGCATAGGTGGCGATGCTGATGGCGCGGCTGGAGCCGTCGGGCAACACCACGAAGTGCGCCTCGCCATTGTCGGCCACCATCAGGTCGTCACCCGCTTCGCCCGTGCCCCGGGTTCCGTCACGTCCATAGTTGATGAAGTCGCCCGCCGAACCGGCAAAGATGACGTCGTTGCCGTCGTCGCCGGTGATCACATCCGAGGCACCGTCCTCGGGCCTGACGGTGCGCACCCCGATCACCTGCTTGGTGGTGGTGATGCGGTTGGTGCCCGGCGTCTGGTCGATGACGCCATGGTCGCCGATGATGAAGTCGTCGCCGCCTTCACCATGGATCTCGTCCTGGCCCGCGCGCAGGCTGTCGCTGTTCGGGGCCTTGCTCAGATTGAGCGTCGGGACCGTCAGTTCGCGGAAATGGTCGCTGCGCTCGTCGACATTGAAGCCGTCGTCGCCATAGATATGGTCGCCGCCGTCCTGGCCGTAGATGGTGTCGTTGCCCGAACCACCGGCGATGTGATCGCCGGCCTGGCTGCCCCAGATCGTGTCGTCGCCGGCACCGCCGTAGATCACCACGCCGGTGGCGTCGTTGCGGGCATCGATGACATCGTTGCCCGCGTAGTCGAACGTGATGCCGTGCGTGGACGGAACGCCCGAGGTACCGGAATAGTCCGCGCCATCCTGTGCGGTATCACCGTAGACGACCAGGGCGGAGTCCGCGCCGCCGCCGCCGTTGACGATGATGTGGTCGCCGGCCGTCGGGGAGGTGTTGCCGCCGCCCTCGATGATCGTCAACCCGGCACTGTACGCATCGGTCGTGAGCGTGCCATTGACGGTGAACGTGTCATCGCCCTGGCCCAGCAGCACCTTGGCCGCCTCGATGTCCTTGAACGTGATGCCCTTGCGGAAGGTCGTCATGATCGGCGAACTGTCCGTACCCGTGTTCATCGTGAGGTCGCCGGCCAGGCCGAGACCCCAGACGTTGGTCGTCGCCACGTAGGTCTTCGAGATGGGGTCGTAATCGCTCGTGACATCCATCTGGCCGACGTCGTTGGAGACGCTCGAGTCATTGCGGATGTTGAGCCGATCGATCGCCAGGTGCTCGTCGATCTGGCCGGGGATCGGCGGCAGCGGCTTGTCGGTTTCATTCGGCAAGGTCACGGCGACCGCGAAGGACCGGTCGGCCGAGCCCAGATTGCCGTTGATGTACAAGGGGCCCGCGATCGAGTTCACCACGTGCGGCTGGATCGGGAAGAACTTCAGCGGCTGCAGGTCGGGGTCGGGCGTGAACGCCGGATTGGGCGCTACCGTCACCGTCTGCGGGATCCACCAGTTGGAGGCCGTGAAAGTGACTGCGCCCGGCGTCGTCGTGGTCTGCGGCGTCACGAGTGTCCCGTCCGGCAGCATGGTGACCGTCACATCGGCCGCCGGCGCCTTGGTCAGCCGCAAGGTGTAGGTGTCAGTGGCCGTTTCGTCCGCCGGGGTCGCCGGATTGTCCCGCACCACCTGCGTGTACCCGTCGCTCTGATCGACGAACACACCGGCCGTGTCGCCGTCGACGACGTCGAAGTCGATCAATGTTCCGTCGTAGCCGCCCGTGGCGCTGTTGGCAATCGTCGAAACCAGCCGGTTCTCGGCGATGCCGTCCTGGACCGCCGTGACGGTGATGACCGCGGCATTCATCCAGTTCGAGCTATTGAACGTCAGCGTATGGGTCGCTGCGTTCCAGCGTGTGTCAGCGGTCGACACCGTGACTTGCGCGTCGGTACCGATGGTCACGTCGACCGTACCCGACAGCACCGGCGCGCCGAGCTGCACGGCGTAGGTGTCCGTGATGCGCGTGGTCGCGTCGCCTTCAAGCACCAGATTGTCGTGGCCGGTGCCGTTGACGACGACTTCCTTCTTGTCGTTGTCCAGCACCGTGACCAGCACATTCTTGACGGCCACATGGTTGAACGCCGCGTCGGTGCTTTGCGAGCTGTGGCTGATGGCGTAGACACGCTTGCCTTCGGCCAGTCCGTCATCCGCCGCCTGGACCTGGACGGTTTGCGCAGTGCTCCAGTTGCTGGCGTCGAACACCAGCACGCGATAGCGCCCATAAGTCGCCCCGCCGTCGCTGGAAATGAGCATCGAATCGCCGCCGTTGTCCTCTTCCTCCTGCGTGGTGCGCGCGGCCGAGACATTGACGTAGACCTTGTCCGTGGGTGCTGCGGCAAGCTTGACGGTATAGCTGTCAACGGTCGCGCCCTGCTCGTTGACCACGGTCGATCCATCGGACTGATCGATGATGATCTGGCCGCTCGTCGCGTCGGCGATGTTGAGCGAGATGCCCGGAGCGAGCAGGTCGTTGTAGGCCGCATCGGCAGAGGTGACCTGGTGGTCGATGACGCCGCTCAGGCCTTCGAGGTCCTTGCTGACGATCGGGTCGGTCACGTCGCCCGCCACGTCGAAGGTGTCGTTGCCGTTGCCGCCGTCGATCACCGTCACCACGCCCTTGCGGGTGCTCTGGATGAAGAAGTGGTCGTCGCCCTCGGCGCCGTCCACCTCCACCGACTCCATGTTGTCGTAGCGCACGTTCAGGCCGGCACCGTAGACGCCATCCTTCGTGACCACGAAGCTGTCGTTGAACTCGGTGCCGATGACGATGACCTTGTCGAAACCGGCGCCGCCGTCCAGGCCTACCGGGGAGTTGATGCTGTATTGGATGAGGTCATCGCCGGCACCGCCAAGCAGGTCGGTGCGCTTCTCCGTCGAGACGCCGTCACCGCTGCGCAGCGCGAAGGCCCGGACGACGAACTCGTCGTTGCCGTCGTTCCCTTCCAGGCGCAGCTCGGCCTTGTTGCTGTAGACCGTGAACTTGTCATTCCCCGTCCCGCCGTAGGCGGTCAACGCCATGCTGGCCCCGCGGCTGATGTAGCCGGCGGTGGTGTCGATGGTGTCGAAAGCATCACCGTTGGCCACCGTCGCGTCATTGCCGCCCGATGGCACCGAGATCCGCGGCGCACCGTAGATCTGGCCGATCTGGAAGGTGTCGTCGCCGACGCCGCCGTCCAGCGTGGTGATGGCTGCGTTGTCGTCCACCGCGAAGTAGTCGTCGCCGCCGAGACTGCGCACGATCAGACGCGAGTTGATGTTCTCGTCGTAATTGATCCGCTCCACATCCTGGCGCCGGTTGGGGATGCTCGGATCGCGCACCTGGTCGAGCGTGCCATGCATCAGGGCGACGAATGCCGGCATATTGTCCGAATAGGGCGTGGACATGCCTTCGGTCAGCGCCTCGGCGCGGCGCAGCAGGAAGACGTCGGCCGCTTCGCTGCCGTCGATCTGCAGCGTATCCAGCCCATCGTCCTTGGCACCGGTGTCCAGCACATTGACGATATAGTCGTGCGCGCCTGCGGCGAGGCTGCCGTGCGTGTAGATGAAGTAGGTATCGGTGCCGCCGCGGCCGTCCAGGTCGAGGGTGTCCCGTACCGTCGCCGAGACACTGTCGTCGACTCGGTCGCGCGCCGTCGTCAGCGTCGTCATGTGGTCGACGGTGATGGTGTCGTCACCGCCGGCCAGGCCGTCGGTGTCACCGAGCACGCGCACATGGCCGCTGACGGCTGCCGGACGCAGCGTGATGTCGTCATGCTCGCGCTCACCGGCAATCTCGATCTCGTTGGAAGCCAGGCTGTTTTCCACCAACAGCGTGGTGTCGGTGTGGTCGACGTTGCCGGTGTCCCCGGTACCGCTGTGCACCTTGAGGTGACGTCCGGAAACGATGGTGCTACCCGCCTGCAGGTAGATGTTGTCGCCCGCCTGGAGCAGTACGTCTCCATTGCCTACTGTGAATGCCGGGGCACTGATGCTGGCCGACGATTCCATGACCAGGTCATCGCCCGCACCGGCATGGTCCCGCACCGACAGGGTCACGTTGCCCGTGCTCGCCAGCACGGTGCCGACGTAGAGCGTTCCCGCAGTCTCGGTGACATTGACGCCGCCACTCGCCGTGGCGTTCAGCACGCCCTTGCTCGGGTTGGACGAATCGACCTCAAGCGCATTGCCCGACTCGCCGGCGCTACCGCTGGTCGCGATCAAGTTGATATTGATGGCGGTGACGTTGTTTTCCAGGTCGCCATTGCCGTCGGTGATCGAGCCACTCAGCGTCTTCAACGTGACATCGTCGGTCTTGCTACGCACCTTGTCGACCCGCATATTGCCTGCGGTCTCGATCAGGTAGACGGTCGACAGGGCCAGCGCGTTCACGGTACCCAGGCCGCTGTACGACGTGTCGATATCGAAGGGATTGGCCTCGGTACCGATGGTGCTGTTGACCGACTCGAGGTCGACGCTGAGCGCCACGATGTCGGCCGCCGCCTCATCGTAGCGGTCGACGATCGCTTCCTGCGAAGTGATCTTGACGATGCCGGCATGGGCCTGGATCAGGCCGACGTTCGTGGTGCCATCGACAGCAAGGGTGACGTTGCCGCCGCTGGAGGTGAAGGTGGTGATGTTCAGCGTGGCCGGATTGTTGATGAAAGCGTCGTGGCCCACCAAGCCGGACAGATCGCCCCCGACCAGCACGTCGAAGAAGTTGCCGGACGACCCGATATCCTGTCCGGCCTGCAGATAGAGATCGCCACTGGCGACATTGACAATCGGGCCGCCCGCATCGTCGAAGGCGTCGATGATGGAACCCTGGGCCACCAGCCTGGACCCGGTGCCCGCGTCGACGCGTTCGACCGTCATGTCACCCAGTGCCACCGCGATGTCGGCCTCTCCCGGTGTGCTCACTTTGGCAACGTAGAGGCTGGAGATGGCCTGCGTCGTGCCATTGATGGTGAGGTTGCCGCTTTCCTGCTGGAGATCGATAGCGCCGCTGGCGTCCACATAGAGCCTGCTCGACGTCGCCAGCGCGATGCGCAGCGGGTCGGCACTGTGCCCGGCGCCGCCGTGTACCGCCCCATTGGCGGCGATAGCCAGGTCGCCGAAGGCGCCGATGGCCGCGAAGCCATCGACGTAGGTGTCGGTGATGCTGCCGTCGACCTTGAGCAGCACGTCGCCACCGGCACGGATGGAATCCACGCTCAGGTCGGTCGCGCTGGCAATCGCAATATTGCCGTCGGCGGCCGCCACCAGGCTCTGGCCGCCCACCTGGACATTGACGTCGTCGCGCAATTGCAGGGCCACGCGCTCCAGCTGGCTCTTGTCGAGCACGATCTGGCCTTGTTGCAGCGGGTTGCTGCCGGTGTCGTCCGTAGCGCGGTTGGCCACAACCTTGGTCCAGAGCGACGTATTGGCATAGTTCTGGCTCGCCAGGTTCAATGTGCCACCGGCGCCCTGGTACTGATAGAGGCCGTAGCTGCCGGTGTTGAACTCGACCAGCACGTAACCGTTGTGCGATACGCTGCGGTTGATGGCCGACGCGTTGCTGGCGCCGGTAGCCGTGTAGGTGATCTTCTGCCACAGGCCGGTGTCACTGAAGTCCTGCCCGGCCAGATCCGAACCGTCGGCGCCGTTTGGACCCTTGTAAATGTAGGTGGCATATTGCCGGCCGTAGACGTCGCTGGCCGTCGCATTGGCGAGCGTGATCTTTGCGCTGTTGGTCAAGGCGGCGAAGCCACCCGTCATGTTGATAGCCGTCGGCGCCTGGCTGCGGCCGATGGCGCCGCCACCGTCGGCTATCAGCGTCACGTGGGCGCCAACGACATTGTTCACCTCGGTGGAAGTCTGCACCGGCGTCAGGCCCAGGAAGTTGGCCTGCGGGTACAGGTAGCTGAACAGTCCGGGCGAGACCGGCAACTGGAAGGCGTCGTCGCTGATGTCGTTGCTGGCGTCGGTGTCAAAGACCGCAACGCCCTTCAGCGTCAGATTGTTGACCGCCGCAGTCTTCGAACCGGCGCTCAAGGTGATTGCGGTGCCGTGCTGGGCGTCGGATGCGGAAAGCGCCAGCTTGACCTGGCCGCCGCCAAGCGCAATCACGTAGTAGGTGGCGCCGCCGGTGAGTCCACCGATCGCATCCGGATGGCTGCTGGAGCCGGTGAAGCCGTAGACCACCTTGTCCTGGGTCTGGAGCGAGGCGCCGGCAACCCCGAGATCGAGAACCAGATCACTGCCGACCGTCGCCAGCGTGGCGGCCAGCGCCGTGCTCGACACAGGTGTAGCGAAACTGATGGGGGCCAGACCATTCAGCTGGTCCTTCAGCAATTGTTGCTGCGGTGTGAGCGGGTCGCTGTTGGCCAGCGTCTGAACCTCGTAGATGCCGTCGAGGATGGAGCCGCTGTCGGCCTTCAGCGTAATGTTGCCAGCGGACTGCACGCCGGCGGTGCTGCTGAAACTCGTGGCTTTCTGCAAGCGCAGGTTGCCGCTGATCTCCTCCAGGTTGATCGCGCCATTGGCCTTGGCTGCCAATCCGCCGGTGCCGTTGCCCAGCGTATCGGTGTCGATGCGCAAGGCCGCACTGCCGAGGACGCCGCCGCCGATGTAGCCGCCAGCCGCGCTGAGTTCGATCCGGTTGCCCTTGACGAGCGACGTATTCGCGTCGGCCGCCCACAGGCCGTCGTCCGCGATCAGCGTCACGTTGCCGCCGTTGGTGCTTTGAATCGTGCCTATCGTGAGGCGGCTGGTCCCGCTGTCCTTGATGCCGACGACCTTGATATTGCCGCCGGCGGTCACGTCCAGCGTCCCAGACCCGGTGCCGCCTTCGATCAGCAGGTTCACGTCCCCACCGGCGTGGACCTCGGGCGCATCGTTGAAGAACGCCGCGGTGGCACTGCCCCGCACCGAGCCCGAAGTGGAGTTCAGCGTGATGACCCCGCCCGTTCCACCGACGATGATGTTGCCCTGGATCAGCAGGTCCTTGCTGCTGCTGATATTGATGTGCGACGTGCTGTTGCCCGCGGCGCTGATGCCGACCGCGTAGTCCGCCGCCAGCGAATGCGTGTAGTAGTCCTTCTTCCCGGTGGCCTCGGTGATCTCGGTGATGTAGCTCTTGGTGCGCAGCCAGCCGCCGCCCTCGGTCCATTCCTTGGCGGTGACGGTCTGGTTCACGAAATCGCTGCGGTAGGTGCCAGGGTTCGATGTCACCGGCTGGCCGGAGCTTGGATCCTTGGGCTGGGTGACGGTGTTGTCGCGCTGCCAGAGACTCGTGTCGTTGTAATCGGTCGGAACCTGGCTGGGGTCGTTGGTCGCGTGCAGCACCGCCCGGCCCGTCGTGCCCACGTATAGCCAGCCGCCCACGTTACCGGGGCCGACCGACACATCCCACACCGTTGTCGAGCCCTGCACGACATCGACCGATGGGTCGCCCTTGCGGATGTAGGAGATATAGTAGGCATCGCCATTCGTGGGATCGGGGTTGGCCGTGCCAACGCCACCGCCTTCGATCGCCAGCGCCTCCGACTCCAGCAGCGGGCGCGGATCCGTGAATTCGGTGGTGCGCCACTTGTACGAGGTATCGCCCGAGAGCCAGTCCTCGAAGCCGGAACTGCCACCGAACAGGTTGAAGACGTTCTTCTCGTAGTGGGTAACCGTGGTCTGCGTCAGCGACTGGCCTTCGGTCCAGACGTAGTGCAGTCCGTCGCGCGGGGCCCAGCTCAGGCCGCTCAGTGAAGGCGTAGTGGTATTGGTCAGCGAATAGTCGATGCGTGCCAGGGCTTCCGTGTCCTGCACGTTCGCGCCGCCATTCGGGTCGGGCGCCACGGTGACCAGGACGCCGCTGTATTCCTTTTCCACGACACCGCTGGCCGTGAGCGTGTACTCGGTCTTGGCGTTGCCCGCGCCGGTGCCGATGCGCGCCGTGTCGATGATCGTGATCTTGCCGACCCGGTCCTTCGATGTGTCGACGCGGTTGACGATCAGCTTGTACTGGCTGGTGTTGGTGATGTCGACGTTGGCATAGCCGTAAGCCACCTTGATCTGGCCGCCGCCGGTACTGAGGATCTGGCCGGCCAGGATCACCTGGCCGCCCTGCGGGGCGAGGTCGTCCACGACGATGGCCTGCTGCGCGGCGTCAAAGGAGGCGCGCACCGGCACTGCCTCGCTGCCGAAGTCCACGCCGGCCACGGTGTTGCCGTTGGCGTCGATCAAGTCGCCGCTCGGCGAAGGCACGAAGGAGTTGTCGACATGGAGCGTCACGTTCTGCGCCCCGCTCTGGATCAGACCGTTGATGTCCAGGTAGCGCGCGGTGATGGCGATCGTGCCTTGAGCCAGGATGCGGGCTCCGGGTGCGTTGATGGCGGTTTGAAGATTGATGCCATCGACATTGGTGGCGTCGGCGTAGCCGGCTTGCGAGAAGCTTCCGCCCGTGTTGAACACCGCCGCCCGCAAGGTGTCGTAGTTCATGAGCTGGCGCGGATCCTTGCCGGTGTGGAACCAGTCGTCGCTGTTGAGCGTGAAGTCCTTGGCCGAGTAGATCTCGATCGGGTTGCCCAGCACCTGCCCGGAGACGGTGATGCTGCCCTCGAAGTTCTTGATCGTGACCTTGCCGGTCTCGTTGACGACATCGCCGACGAGGTACAGGTCCTGATCCAGGGTGCTGACCACGCCCGCGGCGGTACCCAGGTCGTAGCTGCCGGTGAGCTTCTTCTGGACGATCGAGATCGTCTTGTCGCTCGAGTTCGCCGGTGTGCTCGTGACCGCCGCATTGTTGAAATAGACGTTACCCGGATTGAGCACCGTGTACTGGCCGTTGACGATCTGGACCGTCTTCGTGTCCTTGATCACCGCGTCGTTCACGGTCATCGTGAACGGGGTGTTGTTCACGATGTCGATCTTCGCGCCGGCACGGGCAAAGACGTTGGCGCTGGGACCCGTGAGGTGCACACCCGACGAGAGCGAGTCCGCATCGATGAACACCGAGCCCGGCGCCGCGTAGACGTTGGGCAAGGTCACGAACAGCACGTCGAGGTCGTGCTTGACCAGCGGGCGGCCCTGGGAGTCGAGGTTCGACGGATCGGTGAGGCCAAGCGACGCCATGGCGTCGTAGATCAGCTGCAATTGCACCTGGTAGCGCGCCACCGCATCGGCATTGGAGGCGTGGCTGTTGATCCAGGCCACCACCTTGTCACGCTGTTCGAGCAGCACGTTGCCCAGGTTCTTGTAAACCAGCGTCGGGGAATCGATCTCCTTGGGCCGGATGACGTAGTACTTGCCTTGCAGCGAGTTGCGCAACTCGACCGTGACGTTGCTCTCGTAGACCGTGATGCTGTTCGAATCCAGCGGCTGGCCGTCGCTGTTGATCGCACCCGCGGTGGTAGCGCCCAGGTGGCGCCAGCGCGAGCCGTCGGCAAAGTTCTCGTTCTCCAGCACCACGCTCGTGCCGTACTGCGACACGGGGATGAACTGGTAGTAGTCGCCGGAGACGTTTCCGCCACCCGACTGGGTCACGTTGTGGATCACGGTACCGGTGCTGATGCTGAACGGAATGGAACTCAGGTTCAGCGCCGAGTAAACGTAGGCGATGTCGGCATCCAGCCCGAGCGCCGCCTTCTGCGCGGTGGACAGGTCGGCGCTGCCGCCACCAATGATCGTGGCGCGCTGACCTGAGTCAGGTGCAGCGGCGCCGAAGGCCCCCTGCGTCAGGTCGTATTCCGTCCCGTTGAGGTTCAGCGGCTCGATATACATCAGGCTCTGGTTGTTGACCCCGGCCTCGATGGTGGCACTGGGCGCCACGTTGACCTGGTTGAAGCTGTGCGTGTCCGGGTTGTTGTCCACCGACACGCCGTACGGGATCAGCGACAGCGACAGCACGTCGCCGCGTTCGTGCCCGCGGTCGTCGCCGCCAATGCCTACCACGTCGCGGATCGTCACATTCTCCAGCGCCTGGACCTTGGAGTTGCCCAGGACGCCGATGGTGTTGTGTTCGCCGATGCTGACGTTGGCAATCGGAACGCCGATGGACGGCAACAGCGAATAGGCTTCGACGTAGCTGCTGGCGAATCCGTCGATGATGTTGACCTGACCCGAGGTGTCGCGACCGGCATAGAGGTAGACGTTCTTCCCCTTGACGTTGGCATTGTTCAAGCCAATGACGTTCTCGGCGTCGATCGTCGTGTGCGAGTTCGAGCCGCCGCCACCCGTCAGGGCCACGGCGATCGTCGAGTCGGTGTAGGCACGCGCATAGGCGTTGGACCGTGTCGTGATGTCGACGTCGGATGCGTCGGCATGGACCGTGGCACCATTCAGGTTGACTTTGGCGCGCGAATTGACCGAGATGTCGGAAGAGCCAAGGGTGATGCCCACGATACCGTAGGCTTGGGTTTCCACCTTGTCGAGGGCGTTGACGTCGGTCAGCGCCTCGATGCGCACCGTGCCCGGGTTGGCGTTGTTGCCATTGGAATGCAGCAGCGCGCCATTTCCGATGGTGATCGCCGCATCCAGCGTGTCGCTGCTGGTGCCCGCGTCGGTGCTGCTAAGCAGCGCAGTGATGCTGCCCACGGCCACCGTGGCCGATTGCAGGTTCACCGGGTACTTGCTCTTGTCGAAGGTGTTCCGGGCCGAGACCACGATGTTCTTCGCCGTGATCTGCGCGTTGTCGCCCACATCGATGCGGGCATCGCCCGTGGCCGTGTCGTGCGCAAGCGCGCCGCCCCCGGACGCAAGGCCGATCGAGAGTGCGTCGGACTTCACGTCCTGCGCCTGCGTGTTCAATGCCTGCAGGGTGGCCGAGGTGGCATTGATCACCGCCCCAACGCCGACGTAGGTCTGCGCGGTCTGGTCGCTGCTGACGCTGGCGTCCGAACCCGTGACGGTGATCGCACCGCCACCGGCCGACTGGCCCTCGACGCTGAGGTCGTTGCCGTTGCTGGCCTTGATCGTGACGAAGCGCGCGCTGTCGATGTGCGCGCCGTTGTCCAACCCGGCCGCAACCTCGTTGACGCCGACACCGGCGCCGACATGCACCGAAGTCTCCATGCCGCCGATCGCGATGCCGCCCACGGTCACGCCCAAGCCCTCGGCGTAGCCGATGTTGGTGGACGTGGCGAGCAACTGAACGTCGTTGTCGGTGGTGACGTGCGCGCCGCTGCCCAGATGCGCGCTGACCGTGCCCGACATGTCGGCATGCGAATAGTTGAAGCTCACCGCGATCAGGCCGCCGGCCAGCGCGGCACCACTGGCACTCGCGTTCTGGTTTTCATTGGCCAGTACCTTGAGCGAGTCGCCGTACACGTTGCCGTCGGCATGCGCGTTGCTGGAGCCCGCGGTGTCGGCTTCGGCGCCGCTCAGGCCGATGCCGACGAAGCCGCCGCCCAGGCCGGCCGCCTTGGCACGCGCGGTCTGGGTGGCATCGGTGGAGACCTCGACCGCCTGGTCGGCGCTGATCGTGGAGCCGGCCGAGGCATTGGCCTCGACGTTGGCGTCGCTCCTGGCCCAGGCGATGGCGCCGGACGCGCCCAACAGCGCCCCGCCGGCGCCGGCAAAGGCATTGGCCCGGGCGCCGCGGCTGGGTTTGTTGTAGTTGTGGGTGGCGCGCACGGTGACGTTGCCGCCCGTGGTGGTGACGCTGCTGCCGCCCCCCAGGTAGGCGTGCAGCGTCGGCGAAACTTCCGAGCGCGCGAACGAGCCCGCCACCGAGCCGACGACGCTGAGCGCCACGCCCAGCGACTGCGAATTGGCATCGATGTCGGTGGCCGCCGACACCATGACGTTGCCGGTGGCATGGATGGCGCTGGAGCTGCCCACCGAGGCCGTCACCTGCGGATCGACCGTGACGAAGCTGAAGTTCACCGCGCCGGCGATCGCGCCGCCGGCCAGGCCATAGGACTGCGAGTCGACATCCACCTTGTCGCTGGCCGCGACGGTGACGCTGCCCACCGCGGTGGTATTGCCGATCTGGACATGGTCGCCAATCTCCGCCTTGGTGAAGCCGCCCACGTCGACGACCACGAACGACGCGCCCACGGCGACCCCGCCCGCGGCAGCGCCGATGGTCTTGGCGCGGATATCCTGCGTGGTGCTGGCCAGCACGCTCAGCGCGCTGGTGCCGTTGACCGACGCGTAGTTGCCGAGCCGGGCCTCATTGGTGCTCGAATCGGTGATCACCGCCACTGACGCGCCGACGCCCACGACGCCAAGGGCGCCGGCCGCCGAGACCAGGTTGAGGTTTTCGTACAACTGCGACTCCAGCGTGACCGGACCACCCGTCGTGATCGTGCCACCCGCAGTGGCCGCCACGTTGGACTGCACCGTGACCACGGACACGGCCACACCCACACCCACCGCGCCCACGCCGACGGCACCCGTCAGCGAATTCACGTGCAGGTTCTCGTTGGCCTTGACCTGCAGGCTGCCGCTGTTGATCTGCGTGCCGGCGGCGATGGTGGCCGCCGTGCCATGCAGCGTGCTGTTGGCGGCATTGAGCTGGTTGTGCACACTGGTCGCGGTGGGCGCATTGCTGTTGATCGAACTGCTGCCTTGCCCTGAGTACTGGGCCACGCGCTGGTCGCTCTTCTGGCTGCTGCTGCTGCCCTGGCTGAAGGAGCCCATCCCACTGCTCACCATGCCGGACGCGTTCTCGCCCTGGGTGGCGGCGTCGTGGTCGGCGGTGTCAGTGCCGCCGCCGTCCTTCTGCCGCGTCAGCGCGTTGGCGGACTGGTCCTGGTTCTCGCCGTCGGACGAACCCTTGTAGCCGTCGCTCAGCTTGTCGCCCACCGACCAGACCGAGATCGACCCGGCCGCGCCGACGAAGCCGCCCGCGCCGCTGAAGGTGTAGCTGTCGATCGACTTGATGCCGACCGCGTTGACCTGCACATCGCCGCGCGCGGCAACCAGGGCACCGCCGAGCACCTGTGCGTTGACGTTGTTCTTGAGCACGCCGACGTTGATGGCGCCGGCCGCGCCGACAAAGCCGCCGGCAATCGCGCCGGCAAAGGCGGTGATGTCCACCTTGTCGGCCGCGCCCACGTAGACGCCCTGCGCCGCATTGGCGTTCACCGCGTTGCCGGCCTTCTGGTTGATGTCGGCGTCACCGATCCAGCCCAGCGTGTCGCCGCTGACGACGCTGACATCGATGGCGCCCGAGACGCCGACGAAGCCGCCACCGGCGGCGACCGAGAAGTGGGTGAGCTCCTCGCTCGATTTTGCCTGCACCACCACACCGTGGCGGGTGGCCTCGCCGAAGGCGGTCGGCGTGGTGGGATCGTCGGTGCTGCCGTCCAGCACGTGCTGCGTCCCGCCGGAGCCGCCCCAGGCGTCGACCGTGGCGCCGTCGGCAATGAAGGCCTGCGTGTTCTTGTCCATGACGAGCACGCCCACCGAGGCGCCCACGCCCACGAAACCGGCGCCCAGCCCGCCGCTGATGATGAGCACCCTGGTGTCATCGGACGAGGTGACCGCCACGTCGCCATGCGCGAACACCGTGCCGGCGATCGACGCATGGGTGGTGCTGTTGAGGCTGAGCACGCTGACGCCGCCGCCCACGCCGACCACGCCGGCCCCGATGCCCAGGCCGACCATGAGCAGGTCCTCGCTGGCCTGCGCATCGACGCGCACGTCGCCCAGCGCATTCACGTGGGCCCCCTGGCGGATGCCCGAATCGGTGGTGGCGTTGAGCACGGTCACATCCACGCCCGGGGCCACGCCCACGACGCCGAAGCCCGCCCCGGCTGCCAGCGCCACGTGGTGGAAATCGCTGGCCGAGGCCACCAGCACCGACTGGCTGCCGCTGGCGCCGACTGTGCTCGCGTTCACCGAGGCGTTGTCGCCGATGTAGGCCCTGGTATCGGTATTGACCACGTTCACCGCAGCGGCCACCGCCACGCCGACGGTGCCGCCGCCGACGGCGGCCGAGTAGGTGTTGATCTCGTCGGTGCCGGAGGCCGACACCGCCACGCCCCGCACGGTGGCGGTCTTCGCGGCGAGGGTGCGATAGCCGCCCGCGCCCGGATCGGCCGTGGCCGAACTGTCCGGCGCGGTGACCGGGGCCACGTTGGGCTGCTTGACCTGGCCCTGGTCGTGCAGGGTGTTGATGTCCGTGCCCGACGCGTTCTTCGAGTCGATGATCTCGACCGCCTCGGTCAGGGTGTGGTCGGCACCCACGCCCGCGGCCGTGATGTCGGCGCGGCCACCGCCGATGGTCTGGCCCGCGCCACCGGTGCTGCTCAGGTCGATGCGGCCGTCGGTATGGAGCAGGTCCGTCGCATGGGCCTGCGTGTCGTACAGCTCGAAGCTCCCGCCGCCGGCACTGCGCACGTAATAGGTGCCGCCATCCTTCAGACCGCCGATCACGCCGCTCGGATCGCCGTTGTCGGCGTAGCCCTGCAGATAGGTCACCGCGTCGCCATCGGCCAGGCCGGTGCCGCCGCCCAGGTTCACGGTGTCATTGCCGATGTTGACCTGGGAGCCCGGATCAACCAGCACCTTGGGCGGCGAGGTGCCTGCCACCGCCGCGGCCTTGGTGTCATAGAACGAGAGGTTGTCGCTGCCGTCGTTGTGGACGTAGTAATTGTGGCCATCCTGCAAGCCCGCGACCGCCTGGTTGGAGTCACCGGTGCCCTTGTGGTAGGTGACGTAGTCGCCGGTAACGTAGCCGCTGGCATGGATGGTGTCGCTGCTCGTGTTGACGGTACCGCCGTTGAAGCTGGCGGGTGCCTTGGGCGCGTCGTTGACGAAGCCGGGCGTGAAGCCGCCGGCCTTGACACTGACGCCACTGGTCCGGCCGTCGCCGGTGACCGATGCGCCCTCGCCGATGAAGGCCAGGGTGTGCTTGGTTTCAACGGTCACGGTGGCTGCCGCGCCAACACCGGCGCCGCCACCCACCGCGACGGTGGCCACGACCTTGTTCAGCGTGGTCTGGTCGTCGGCCGTGATGGCCACGGTGCCCAGCGCATGCACGTCGCCCGCGCCGGCGCCCGAGGGAGCGTCCGGATCGTCGCCGATGAAGCCGCGCGTGGTGATATTGAGCACATGCACGCCGGCGTTCACGCCGACGCCGGCGGAGCCCCCCACGGCAATGCCCGCGGCCACGGAGGTGATGTCCTCGCTGGAGGTGGCGCCCACGGTGATGTCACCGTCGACGTGCGAGACCACGCCCGAGTCCATGTAGGCATTGGTGTGCTTGGTGAGCGAGAGGATGTCTGCGCCCACGGCCACGCCGGCGCTGCCGCCCACGCCCACCGATCCGGCCACCGACACGATCGACGTGGTATCGGACGCGGTGACCGCCAGGTTGGAGTCGCCCGCCGTATGGGCCAGCGTTTGCGCATTGACCGTGGCACCGGCACCCACGGATGCCGAGGTGTCCTCGCTCAGCACCAGGATGGTCGGCGCGACGGCGACACCGGCCGAGCTGGCCACGCCCCCGGCCGCGGTGAGCGCGATGATCTCTTCCTTGGACGCGGCGTCCACCGTGATGCCGGTGCTGCCGGCAGCGTTGACGACGCTGTGCGCCCCGATGCGCGCGGACACCGTGTCGGTATGGACCAGCGTGGTATTGGCCACGCCCACGCCAGCGCTGCTGGTGCTGACACCCACGGCGCCGGCAATCATCAGCGCCTTGAGCTCGCCCTTGGCGGTGACCGACACGTCACCGCCGGCAGTCAGACTGACCGGATCTGCTCCCGATTGATCTTCGGTATAGGCGCGGGTATCGGTCATCAGCACCACCACGCCGACCGAGGCCGCCACACCCGCACTGCTGGTGCTGAGGCCGAAGGTGGCGGCGATCGAGGTGATGTCGTCGTAGGACTCGGCCTTGATGCTGATATCGCCCGCCGTGGCCGTGATGTCGGCGCCCGTGTCGACATGCGCGGTGGTGTGGCGGATGATCACACCGACGTCCAGACCGATGCCGACGCCGGCGCCGCCCGAAGAAGCGCCAATGCCGCCGGCGGCGGTGAAGACCGTGAGGTGGTCGATGGCCGAGACCGTGACGTCCTGGCCGGCGGTGATGCTGGCGTCGTGCTCGACGAAGGCGTGGGTGTCGATCAGGTACACGTCCACGCTGGACGAACCCCCGATGGCGGCACCGCCGGAACTGGCGGCCACGCCCGCGGCGAAGCTGCTGATCTTGACGGTGCCGATCACCGGCAGCGTCTCGGACTTGGGCTCCAGGGAGGCATCGGCGGTGATGTCGACCGAGCCGGTGGCGTTCAGGACCGCGTGGTCTCCCACGCTGGCACGGGTGTCCAGGCCGTTGATGATGTTCACGGCAATGGCCACGCCGACGCCGGTGCCGTTGCTGGTGCTCAACGCGGCACCGCCCGTGACGTTCTGGATCTCGTTGTGGCTCTCGGCGGCGACGTCGATGTCGCCCCCCGTCGCCGTGAGGTGCGCATTCGCACCGACCGTGGCATTGGTGTCGAGTTCCAGGTAATTCAGCGCCACGGAGCCGCCGATGGCGGTGTCCTTGGCCACCCCGCCGGACAGCGCGCGGGCGATGAAGGTATTGGTCTGGCCGCTGATCATCACGGCATCGACAGCGATGTCCTGGCCAGTCAGGTGCACCCCGTCGCCGACACTGGCCGTGTTGTGCACGAACGCCAGGTTCACCGCCACTGCGGCGGCCACGCCGGTGTCGGCGTCGGTGTTGGTCGCGGTGGAGATGCCCTGGGCAGCGCCATCGGCATCGCTCAGCGCGGCCACCTTCAGATGGCCGGAGCCGGTGATCGAGACACCGCCGGTGATGCTGGCGGTGTTGTGGACGTTCATGTAATTGACCGCTACCGAGGCCGCCACGCTGGTGCCGCCCGAGGAGGCGCTGTTGCCCGACTCCCCACTGGAGTTGCTGTTGGCCTCGCCGACGCCGCCGCTCTGCGCGTTGCTGGCCGGCTTGTCGCTGGTGCCGGCTCGCTGGGTGGCGAAGTCGGACTGGTGGTTGGTCTCCTGCTCCGAGTCGCGCGATTTGTTGTCCGGGCTGCTGTCCGTTGTGCCATCCTTGGTGGACGACGCACCGGAGGCGCTGCCGCGGGCCTCGGCCCGGGTATCCAGGCTTGACTTGGCCTGCACGGTCACGTTGGTGGCGCCGGTGAAGCTGCGCGCAATGGTGGCCAGCGTGTCGTCGGTGACGATGCTGATGGCGACCGAGGCGCCCACGGCGGTGTCGTTGCCGGCCGCTTCGCCCTTGGTGCTGGTCTTGACGGTGTCGGCGTGGGTGGCCTCGGCCTTCAGTTCGCCGGTGAGGGCGACGCTGGCCGATGGGCCGGCGCTGTCATTGCCGATCTGCGCCCGCGTGCTGTTCTCCACCACCGCGATCGCGATCGCGGCGCCGATCTGGGTCCCGCCGCCGCTGCTCTTGGCGCCGTTTTCCGCTGTGGTGATGGCCGCGTTGTCCGAATCGGCCGTGACAATGAAGTGGCCGGTGCTGCCAGTGAGCGTCTGGCCGTCCGCGAACCCGGCCAGGGTATCGTTAAGCGCAATGTTGAGCGAGAAAGAGGCGCCAACGCCCACGCTGCTGCCGCCGGTTCCGCCCGGCGTCGAGGGCGCGGTGTCGACGAAGTTCTCGGTGCGGCTCTCGGCCTGGATGTCGACGTTGCCGCCGGTAAGGGTGACCTGCGCCGGCGGGAGCACCAGATGGGCGGGGTCCGGGTTGTAGCCGACGATCGCCTGGGTGTTTACCTTGGCGTAATTGATCCCGACCGAGCCGGCCACGCCGATCTTGCCGCCACCGGCGCCGGACTTGGCATCGGTGCGGAAGCTGTCGGCGCTGTCGACGAGCTTCTGATTGGAATTGCCGGCGTCGGTCAGCGCGATGGCCTTGCCGTCAAGCGCGTCCTGGCGCGAGGCCGCCAGTTCGGTGTTCTTGTCGTCGAGGATGATGACGTAGAAGGTGTCGGTGGTGTTCAGGCCGCCCATCACGGCGCCGCCGCCGGCGTCATAGTGAACCGCGTCGCCGGTGTCGAGCTGGCTGCCTTCGGCGAGCTGCAGCACATGGTGGTCAGTGCCGGCTGCGAAAACCACGTCGTCGCTCGGCAGCACCAGGTAGTGGTTGGAGTCGAACGCCCACTTCAGCTTCTGGTTGCCACTGCCGGCGCTCGTCAGGTCCTTCAGGCCCTCGCTGCCGCCGGCGCGCGCATGCTCTTCGGTGTCGTAGAGCTGGATCTTGCCGCCGTCCTCGGCGCGCACGAAGTAAGCCGTGTCGTCATCGAGTCCGTCGATCTTGGTGCCGCCGTTCTTGTCATAGGTGCGCTTGTCGCCCGTCTTCAGGCCGCTGTCAAGGCCGACGAAGATCGTGTCCTTGGCCGTGTCGACCACGGGAACAGTGGCGGCCGTGAACTTGACGTCGCGCTCGGCCATCGTGGCCTTGACCGTCATGCCGTCGGCATGGACGACCGCACCGGCTTCGATGTTGGCCTCGTTGGTGACGTTGGCCACGCTCACCGAGACACCGACGCCGACGCTGGTACCGCCTTCCTTGGTGGTCGCGCCGCCATCGGCCAGCGCTGACGATTCGGTCAGGTTCTGCGACAGCAGGTTCAGGCTCGCGCTGCCGCCGCCGTTGTGCGCGATGACCGACCTGCCCGTCAGCAGCGACGCACTGGACGTGCTGTGGACGACCGTCACGGCCACGGCACCGGCCACGCTCACGCTCGAGCCCGAGGAGCTGTCGCCGCCCGAGGTCGTGGCGCTGGCGTCGCTCGTGTCCCCGGTCTTGCCGGCAGCGCTGGAATCGGCAGAGCCGGCCTTCGAGCTGGCGCCGTCCTTCTGCCCGGCCACCTTCTGGTCGACGTTCTTGCCGCCGCTGCCGCCCTCGTCGCTGGACTTGTTGTTCGTGTCCTCGTCGCCCGCGCCGGCCACGCTGGCCTTGGCACTCGAGCGGTTGGCCGAGACGGTCCTGGCCTTGAACGTGACCTTGTCGCCCGCGTCGATGTCACGGTGGGTGGTGGCAAGGGCGGTGTCGGTGGAGATCGTCAGCGCCAGCGAGATGCCCACGCCGGTGTCGCCGGATTCGGTGTCGCCCTTGGCCTCGGCGCTGACCGAGCCTTCGTGCTCCGCATCGAGGGAGACCACGCCGGTGTTCTGGACGGCAGGCAAGGCGAATGTGCCCAGCGTGGCTTCAGTGTCGTTGTTCGACACCGAGACCGCGATCGACGGCGTGACCGCAGTCTTGCCCGCGCTGCCGGCCTCGGCGGCGTTGCTGAGTTCGTTGCTCGACGAGGCGGAAAGCGTGATGTCATGGGCACCGGTGATCGACGCGTTGTCGCCCACATGGGCCAGCGTGTCGGTCATGCCGATGTTGACGCCGATGGCCGCGCCGACGCCCGTCTTGCCGCCCCCTTCCTGCTTGCCGCTGGCCTTGGTGGTGTTGGCCACGAAGTTCTCGGCGGACAGCATCACGCTGCCGCCGTCGGTCAGCGTGATCGCCGCGTTGTTGGCGATGGTGGCCTTGGCGTGGCTCAGGCCCACGTTGACGGCCAGCGCACCGGCGATGCCGGTGTCGGCGCCGCTGGAGCCGGAGGTGGCTTCGGCAACGAAGGTATCGACATGGTCGGAGCCGACCGTGGGCACCAGGGCCTGCACGATCAGTCCGTCGGCCCGGATGACCGAGTCGCCGACGAGCGCTTCGTTGGTCACGCGCGCCACGTTCACCGCCACGGCAATGCCGACACCGGTGCCGGTCGGCCCGCCACCGGCTTCGAAGCCGTGCGCTGCGCCGGTTCCAGGGCCGGTCAAATCGACCCGGCCATCCGTGCCACTGGCTTTCGCATGTTCCTCGGTGTCGTAGAGCTGGGCCGAGTTACCGCTCATCCTGAGGAAATAAGCATGGCCATCGCTCAGGCCGCCAATCGCATCGCCAGCAGGGTCCTTGCGATAGATCACCCGGTCACCGGTGCTGAAGCCGTGGTCGGCCCCCAGATCGATGGTTTCGGCGTCGGCGTCGACAATGCCGCTCGCAGTGGGGTCGAATGTCAGGGTGCGTGCCATGACCGTGCTGGCATCGGCCACTGCCGAGGCGTCGGTGTTGTTTTCCGACTTCAGGGTCAGGGTGCCGTCGGTCACACCAAGCTTGTTTCCGGCCGTAATCGAGCGGCCATCGGGGATCGAGGCGCGCGCGGTGGAGTTGGCCACCGTCACGGCCACGGCACCGGCGACCTGCACCTTCTTCGAATCGCCGTCCTCGCCACTGGCCTCGGCCGAGGACCCGCTGGTGTCGCCGGCCGCCTTGCCGCCCTTGTCGGTGGAGCGCAGGTCGGCGGTGTCCTTCTGCTTGTTGACTTTCGAGTTGACGCCGCCGTCGGTTTCTTCCTGGCTGCCGCCGGCCGGCTTGTCGGCGGAGTCTCCGCCCGCGACGCTGGCCTTGGCTTTGGACTTGCTGCCTGAAACCGTCTTGGCATTGAACGCAACGGCGCCGCCAGCCACCAGGTCGCGTGCGGTCGTCGCCTGCGCGAAATCCGTGACGAAGCCGAGCGCGAGCGAAATGCCGACACCCGTCTTGCCGGCTTCGGTATTGCCTTCGGCGGAGGTGTCGACCGAACCCGTGTGCGCCGCCGTGACGGTCAGCGCGCCGTCCAGATCGGTGTGCTGCCCCAGGCCCAGGCTGCCGAGACCGGCATTGGTGGTGTTGTTGGCCACCGAGACAGCCACTACCGGCGTCACCGCCGTCTTCTCGCTCTTGGAGCCGCCCTCGGCGCGGTTGACCATGTCGTTCTTCGATGCCGCCGACAAGCTGACGTTGGTGGCGCCGTTGACGTGGGTGTTGTCGCCGATCACCGCGTCGGTATCGGTCTGGCCAATGTTGATGCCCACCGCCGCACCCACCCCGGCGTTGCTGCCGTTGCTCTGCTTGCCGGTGGCCTTCGTCCACACCTGGATGAAGTTCTCGGAATTGACCTCGACATTGCCGCCGCCGGTGATGGTGACGGTCGTTCCGTCCTCAATCGTCGCCGAGGTCTTGCTGATGCCGACATTCAGGGCCAGCGCGCCCGCGATGCTGGTGGCGCCACCGCTGGCACCCGCGATGGCCGTTGCGCCCAGGCGGCTGTCGGTTTCGGTGAAGGTGAGGCCGAACGTGTCGGCGCCGCTGCCCGACACGGTCAGCGTAGCGAACGGGCTCGAACCGTCGGCATTGCTGGAGAGCTTGATCTTGCCGTCGTCCTGCACCACGGCATAGTAGGTATTGCCGTCGGTGAGTTCGGAAATCGTCTTGCCACCACTGGGCGCGTGGTAGGTGAGCGCATCCCCGGTCTTCAGGCCGTGCGCGCCGTTCGCGAGAGCAATGGTGCCCTTGACGCCGTCGATGTCGCCCGAGGCAAAGTCGAGCTGGCGGTCCTGCGACGCCATCAGCGCCTGGACCGACAGCGAACCGGCGCTGATGCCGCCGCTGCCGCCGGCATAGGCGTTGTTGTGCAGATCGCCGACGCCGATACCCACCGCGATGCCGATGTTGCCATTGCCGCCATCGGCACTCGAATCTTTCACTGTGGCACTGCCGTCCGCCAAAGTCTGCGAACTGGTGACCGATCGGGCCGAGATGTCGAGCGCGTTCGTCGAATTGACGAGCACCGTGGAGTCGACAAAGGCCTGGGTGTGGCTGACCACCGTGCCCACGGCGACAGCGCCGGCAAGGTCAACGCTGCCGTCGCTGGTATCGGCCTTGTTGTCCGCAAGCGCCTTCTGGGAATCCTGTTCGGTCGAGGGCGTGGTCGCGCCCTTCGTCGTTGATTTGGCAAGCGCTGTGGCATCGTTGTGCCGTTCAGCGGCCACACTGATGGAGTCCGCCTGCACCTGCGCGTCGCCCGACACCGATGCCTCGGTGCTGCCCGTGATGACGGCAACACCCAGCGTGGCGCCGGCCCCGCCCAGGGAACCGTCGGCGATGGCCGCGGCCAGCGAATCCGTCCTGGCCGACAGCGTCAACGCGCCGGTCACATCGACCACCGCATTGCCTGAAATTCGCGCGGCGGAGTTGCTGGTGATGATGACGCTGGCAACGGCGGCGTCGGTATCCGCGTCGGGCTTGCTGCCGAGCGCCGCCAGCGAAGCGCTGGCTTTGACGGTCGAGAGGGCGTTGGCGGTCAGCGCGCCAGTAGCGGTGATGTTGGCGCCGCTGCCGATCTCGATGTCGGCGTCAGCATTGGCAGCGATGAAGGCGAACTGGAAACCGCCAATTCCCAGGCTGGTGTTGTCCAGCGTCACGGTGGAGGTGGCGGTCAGGTTGACGTCGTGCGCACTCAGCACACCATTGACGTCGATATCGGCCGTGGCGTTGGCATAAAAATCATTCGTCGTCAGCGGGGTCGGCAAGCCGTTGTCGGTCATGGCGACCTGGAGCGTGATGTCGTCGTCGGCATCCGAGAGCGTCAGGGAGCCCGACACCGCGATGTCGGCATTGGATGCGACCGTCAGGCCATAGCCCAAAGTGGCACTGCCCGACAGGATGACCTGGTCGCTCCATGCGTCCTGCGCGCCACCCGCGAAGTTGATCGTGAGCGCATCGCCCGCCGGATTGAGCAGGTCGAAGGTCGACAGATCGATCCTGACCGTGTCCTGGAATAACCCGGGGGTGAGGGCGCGGCCGATGTTGATGGTGTCCTCGTTCGCGCTGATCGAAGAGGAGAACACCGCATTGCTGAGATTGGCCGTCTCAAGCAGCTTCACCTTCAGGCCGCTGTCATTGACAATCTGCAGCGTCAGGTCGGTGACTGAACTGGGCACGGCCGGGTAATTGACATTCGCCGACAGCAGCAAGCGCGGCTCCAGCGCTTCCATCGAGAAGTCCAGGCGCTTGTGCGGCTTGCGCTCTCGCAGTTTGGTCGCGCCGTGGGGCTTGGGTCGGAACGCCTCACTAACAATATTGGCCAAGGATGACCTGGCAAATACGTCACGGACACTGCTTAGTGCTTTCATAGCCGCCTCCAAAACAGCCCCCGTGGGGTCCGTTTCTGCTGTTGGTGTTGTCAACTCAATGTGTAAACATAGTTCGCCAATCCAAAATTTCTTGTGGAATTTTCAGTAAATTTTGTTACGGTTGGAAACTTTTTGTTAACAGGCTGTAACTTGACCTTGACAGGTTCTGTTTTATATGGAAAGTGTTTTGACGCCATCGATTGAAAATTCCAGCCACTTTCAGTTTTGAGAAATTCCGCTTGAACACCCTGACCAGCGCAGTCACCCCGCCACCGCTGCACGACGCGGTCGGCAACGTCGCGGCTGGCGCTCTGCCCTCTCAACACCTGCTGCGGCGCATCAACGAACTCGGCGTGCCCTACGGACGCGAGGATTCGTTCAAGCTGACGCGCCAGCGGATGATCCAGGACCGCATCCTGATCGGCGTCCAGGCAGCGCAGTTGCCCGCCAAGAAATTCTTCGAGATCGCCTTTGAACTCGGCATGCCAGCCGAATGCGTGGAGTTGCTGGCGCCGCAGATGGCTGAAGCGAACGCGCTGTTCTTCGGCGTTGAAGACCGGGCCGGCGGCAGCGTGTGCAAGGTGTATCTGGAGTTCTGGGACAAGGTCCGCACTGAAGTGCGGCGCACCGGCGCGAAGACGCCCTTGCTGCTCCATCTGGGTGTGAAGTGGGACAACACCCGCCCCGGCCGCCACGAGCTCGCGCGCTACACCTGCCACCCTTTGCTGAGCGTCCCGGACGTTCTGCGCCGCATGACGGCAATCTATCCGCAAGAGGGCGCGCCCAGTGCCCGCGATCCGGCATTGGAGATCGTGCGCAAAAGCTGCCGGCAAAATCCCGTTGCAACGTTGCTGTACATCGAGGTCAGCGAGAGCGACAACCCGCGCTGCTCGTTTGATGTCAATTTGTACAAGACCGGCCTGCGGGTGGCGGACGCTGCGCCCGAATTGCGCCACGCAGCGGCGCATTTCGACATTGCAGCGGCGGTGATGGAAGTGCAGTTGCAGCGGCTCGGCCCCTGCCCGCTGGGCCACCTGTCTGGCGGCATCGACCGCCACGGCGGAGAATTCCTGAGCGTGTACGGCGAGATCCAACCGCTTCCTTCCTAGCCCCCTCTGCCCCGCCGCTTGGCCGATAGCTTCGTCACGCTCGGAGCAAAGGCCATCTTGTGTCGCGTTTGATGTTGATAGACTTCATCCAATGACCGACACCGTTAAGCTCCATTCTCCCGTCATGGCCCAGTACCAGGCCATCAAGGCCGAGTACCCGCAGACGCTGGTGTTCTACCGCATGGGCGACTTCTACGAGCTGTTCTATGCCGATGCCGAAAAGGCCGCGCGCCTGCTCGACATCACGCTCACCCAGCGCGGCCAGTCGGCCGGCCAGCCGGTCATCATGGCCGGCGTGCCCTTCCACGCGATGGAAACCTACCTGGCCCGGCTCATCAAGCTCGGTGAGTCGGTGGCCATCTGCGAGCAGGTGGGCGAAGTGGGCGCCAGCAAAGGCCCGGTGGAACGCAAGGTGGTGCGCGTCGTCACCCCCGGCACCCTGACCGACAGCGCGCTGCTGAGCGACAAGTCCGAATCCTGGCTGCTGGCCGTGCACCAGGGCCCGCGCCACCATTGCGGCCTGGCCTGGCTCAGCGTCACCCAGGGCGAGGTCAAGCTGGCCGAATGCAGCCCCGACGAACTCGAGGAATGGATCGCCCGCATCGCACCCGGCGAGCTGATCTACAGCGCCGGCGTCACGCCGGCCTTCGAGCAGCGGCTGCAGGCCCTGCGCCAGAGCTCTTCCGTTTCTTTGAGCCTGCGGCCCGAATGGCAGTTCGATGGCGCCTTGGGCCAGCGCAAACTGCTGGAACAGCTCCAGGCCGCCAGCCTGGCCCCCTGGGGCGCGCAGGACCTGCCGCTGGCCCACGCCGCGGCGGCCGCCCTGCTGCAATACGCCGAACACACCCAGGGCCGCGCCCTGACCCATGTGCACAGCGTGCGCGTGCAGCGCAACGACGAACTCATCGACCTGCCGCAAACCACCCGGCGCAACCTGGAGTTGACGCAGACCCTGCGCGGCGAGGATTCGCCCACCCTGTTCTCCCTGCTCGACACCTGCATGACCGGCATGGGCAGCCGGCTGCTGAAAAACTGGCTGCTGGAGCCGCGGCGCGACCGCGAGCCGGCTAAAGCGCGGCTGGACGCCATCAGCGCCTTGCGCACCGGCCCGTGGCAAAAACTGCGCGAGCAGCTCAAGGGCTGCAGCGATGTGGAACGCATCACCGCGCGCATCGCGCTGCGCCAGGTGCGCCCGCGCGAACTGGTGGCCCTGCAGCAGACGCTGCAAAAAACCGCGCTGCTGGCGCCCATCCTGCAAGGGCAGACGGCGCTGCTGGCCCAGATCTCGCAGCAGCTCCAGCCGCCCGAGGGTTGCGCCGCGCTGCTGGCGCGCGCCATCCTGGAAGAACCCGCCGCGCTGGTCCGCGACGGCGGCGTGATCGCCACCGGCTTCGACCCCGAGCTGGACGAGCTGCGCGCCATCCAGACCAACTGCGACGCCTTTCTGCTCGACCTGGAAACCCGCGAGAAAGCGCGCACCGGCATTGCCAACCTGCGCGTGCAGTTCAACAAGGTGCACGGCTTCTTCATCGAGGTCACCCAGGGCCAGATCGACAAGGTGCCCGACGACTACCGCCGCCGCCAGACGCTGAAGAACGCCGAGCGCTTCATCACCCCCGAGCTGAAAAATTTCGAGGACAAGGCGCTCTCCGCCCAGGAGCGCGCCCTGGCGCGCGAGAAGTGGCTGTTCGATCAGGTGCTCGATCAACTGCAACCGTTTGTCCCGGCGCTCACGCGCACGGCGAGCGCACTGGCCGCGCTCGATGTGCTGTGCGCGCTGACTGAGCGTTCGCTGACGCTGGACTGGTGCGCGCCGCAGTTCAGCAAGGAGGCCTGCATCGACATCGGGCAAGGGCGCCATCCGGTCGTGCAGGCGCGCCTGGCCGAAACCAGCCGCGGCGCCTTCATCGCCAACGACACGCGCCTGGGCGGCAAGCAGCGCATGCAGGTCATCACCGGCCCCAATATGGGCGGCAAGTCCACCTACATGCGGCAGGTGGCGCTGATCGTGCTGCTGGCGTCCATCGGCTCCTATGTGCCGGCTGCCAGTTGCCGCCTCGGCCCCATCGACGCCATCCATACCCGCATCGGCGCCGCCGACGACCTGGCCAACGCGCAGTCCACCTTCATGCTGGAAATGCTGGAGGCCGCGCAGATCCTGCACGCCGCCACGCCCAACTCGCTGGTGCTGATGGACGAGATCGGCCGCGGCACCTCCACCTTCGACGGCCTGGCCCTGGCATCAAGCATCGCCACCCAGTTGCACGACAAGACCCAGGCCTTCACCCTGTTCGCCACGCATTATTTCGAATTGACCGAGTTCCCGGCCAGGCACCACGCCGCCGTCAACGTCCATGTCAGCGCCACCGAATCCGGCCACAACATCGTCTTCCTGCACGAAATCCAGCCCGGCCCGGCCAGCCGCAGCTACGGCATCCAGGTCGCACGGCTGGCCGGCATGCCCGCCGCCGTGCTCAACCACGCGCGCCATGCACTTGAAACACTGGAGGCCAACGCGTCCGAAGCGCAGGCCCAGGTGGACCTGTTCGCCGCCCCACCCCCCGCTCCGACCAGCGCGCCCAGCGCGGTCGAAGCCCGGCTGGCCGAGATCGACCCCGACACCCTGAGTCCGCGCGATGCCCTCGATGCCCTCTACGCCCTGAAGAAACTGGGAAAGGTCCGCTAACCATGCTATCTGTTCGTCTCTGGTCTGTACGTCACGCCCGCGGCCTGCGCCGGGTGTATGACTTCTGCACGCGTCATGCGCCACTGTTCGCGCCGCTGGTTCGGATCATTGGCCCCTCGCGCAGCGAAGCCCTGCTCAAACCGCTGGAGCACGGCACCAAGCAATTGATGTTCGACTGCCAGATGTGCGGACAGTGCGTGCTGTCCTCCACGGGCCTGGCCTGCCCCATGAACTGCGCCAAGCAGATGCGCAACGGCCCTTGCGGCGGCGTGCGTGCCGATGGCACTTGCGAAGTCAAGCCGGAAATGCGTTGCGTCTGGGTCGAGGCCACGGTGGGCTCCCAGCGCATTGCCGGCACAGGCGGCAAGATCCCGGCCCCTTTGCTGCCGCCCCTGGATCACACACGCGAAGGCAAGTCGACCTGGATTCCCGTGGTTTGCGGTGACGGTGATTTCGGCAAGCGCTGGAAAGTACCGCCGTCCGAACCTGTCGTGGCCCACGAAGCCGCGAGTTTCGAACAGGCCTGCAATTCCGGGCGCTTCATTGTCACCGTTGAAGTGGCGCCGCCCGATTCGGCCGACCCCGCCGTGCTCATCGCGCGGGCCAAACGCTTCGAGGACCTGGTGGATGCAATCAACATCACGGACGGCGCCGGCGGCAATTGCCACATGTCAAGTGTGGCCGCTTCGGCCGTCCTGGCCGCGCAGGGCCTGACCCCGGTCTATCAGATCGCTTGCCGCGACCGCAACCGCATCGCCATCCAGGGCGACATTCTCGGCGCTGCCGCCCTGGGCGTGCGCAACATCCTGTGCCTGACCGGTGACGACGTGAGCCAGGGCGATCACCCCCAGGCCAAGCCGGTCTTCGATCTTGATTCGGTCACGCTGCTGGGCATTACCCGCGGCATGCGCGACCGCGGCGAATACGCCTCCGGGCGCAAGCTCACAACCGCGCCCAATCTGTACCTCGGCGCCACCATCAACCCTTTCGTGCCGCCGTACCGCGACCGCATCGTCAACCTCGAAAAAAAGATTGCCGCCGGTGCCCAGTTCATCCAGACCCAGTTCTGCTTCGATGTCCCGCTGCTTGAAGACTTCATGCGCGAAGTGCGCATGCGTGAACTGCACAAGCGCTGCCGCATCATCGTCGGCGTCGGCACCCTGGGCAATGCCAAGGCCCTGCGCTGGATGGCCAATCATGTACCTGGCGTCCACATTCCTGAAGCCCTGCTGCAACGCATTGCCAGCGCCGCCGACCAGAAGGCCGAAGGCCAGCGGGCCTGCATCGAAACCATCCAGGCCATGGCCGGCATCGAAGGCATCGCCGGCATACACCTGATGGGCCACAAAAACGACGAAGTACTGGCCAACATCATCGTGGAATCCGGCTTGCGTCAATCCCGTTAGCCAGCGCTGCATTCAACAGGCCAGGGCGCCCAGGTCCTGAACGGGCAGACACGCCCCCACCTCCGACGTTCGTCCCCAGGTTAGGCCGGATTTCGTAAAAACCCTTGCCACAAGTCAAGAAATTAAGGGTTAGCCCCTATCCCAAAGGGGTTTTATTGATCGAAGTCAATCCGTAGAATGAGATCACATTCAGCATACTGAATGATGGATTCAGGCATGCAGAGCGACTTTCCGCACGCGCCCCCCCAAGCCGGACCACCGGAGGAGCTACCCATGAGCGAGATGACCGAACAGGAAAAGCAGCTGGTCGAATGGCTGGCCGACATGAACGAGGATGATGCCCTCGCGCTGTCCAACAGGATGCTGCTCGAAGAGGGCGCCGACCCGCTGCGCGTGCTGGAGCTGTGCCGCACCGCCATGGACATCGTGGGCAAGCGCTTCGAGGAAGGCGAGTACTTCCTGCCCGAACTGGTGCTGGCCGGCGAGATGCTGGAAAACATCGGCAAGGTGGCCAAGCCGCTGATCAAGCAGGGCGAAGGTGAAGAGAGCAAAAAGCTGGGCAAGGTGCTGATCGGCACGGTGCACGGCGACCTGCACGACATCGGCAAGAACATCGTGAGTTTCATGCTCGACATCAACGGCTTCGAGGTGAAGGACATCGGCATCGACGTGCCAGTGAAGAAATTCATCGAGGAAATCAACAACTATCAGCCAGACGTCGTTGGCTTATCCGGCTTTCTCACCCTGGCCTTCGACTCCATGAAGGAGACCATCGGTGCCTTCGAGCAGGAGGGCATGCGCGACAGGTTCAAGATCATGATCGGCGGCGGCCAGATCGACGAGACCGTGCGCAGCTACACCGGCGCCGACGCCTTTGGCGTCAACGCCGTCGAAGCCGTGAACCTGTGCCGCAACTGGATGGGGGTGGCCGCATGAGCACCATGATCGGCCCCTACGAGCAGACCGATGCGGCCAAGGCCGCCTATGACGCGCGCTGGGAGCGCATCATGGCCTGTGTACGGCTGGAGCAGCCCGACCGCATGCCGGTCGGGCTGCAGAGCTTCTTCTGGCCGGCCACCTACGGCGGCATCACCTACAAAGAGCTGATGTACGACTACGAGAAGGCCAAGAAGGTCTGCTTTGACGTCGTAGCGGAGTTCGAACCCGACGGCGTCTACCCCTTGCTCATGGGCACGGGCCAGGGGCTCGCGTTGGAAAAGCTGGAGTTCAAGCAGTTGCAGTGGCCCGGCCACGGCGTGGGCGACATGCAGCCCTACCAGTACCTGGACCGCGAGTACATGACGCCGGACGAGTACGACGACTTCCTCTTCGACCCGACCGGCTTCTACATCCACAAATACCTGCCCCGCGTAGCGGGCGCCTTCGAGGGCTTCGACAAGCTTCCGATCTTCCCGGGCCTGCACTATTTCCGCCTCGTCAACGGCATCCGCTCTTTCGCCCTGCCCGAGGTGCGCGCCTCGTTAGAGAAGATCGTGGCCGCGGCCGAAGAAGTGAACACCTTTTTCGGCCACCACATCGAATGGACGCAGCGCATCAACGCCGCCGGCTTCCCGCTGTTCAACGGAACCAATTCGGTCTCCCCCTACGACTTCATCGCCGACTATTTCCGCGGTGCCACAGGAATGATGAAGGACCTGTACCGCCACAAGGACAAACTCAAGCTGGTGCTGGACAAGGCGGCGGTGTTCCTGACCAAGATGACGATCACCAACGCCAAGCTGTCCGGCAACCCGATCGTCTTCATCCCTATCCACTGGGCGCCCGACGCCTTCATGAGCCCCAAGCAGTTCGAGGAATTCTGGTGGCCACCGTTCCGCAAGATGCTGATGGGCCTGATCGAAGCCGACCTGATCCCGATGCCGATGTGGGAAGCCGACTGCACCAAACGGCTGGAAGTCATCAAGGACATCCCGGCCGGCAAGTGCATCTACTGGTTCGAGCGCACCGACATGGTCAAGGCCTTCGAAGTGCTGGGTGACCGCGTGGCACTGCGCGGCAACCTCTCGCCCTCGCTCTTGACCACCGGCAAGCCCGAGGAAGTCGACGCTGCCGTCAAGCACCTGGTCGACGACGTGTGGAACAAGGGCGGCAAACTGATTCTCGACGGCGCCTTCGGCATTCCCGATGAGACGCCGGTGGCCAATGTGCGCGCCATGTTCGGCGCGGCGCGCAAATACGCTGGCTGAGTCAGCCTCGCAGGACGCAGGCCATGCCTAGCTTCAACGGCTTTGACGTCTTCCGCGCGGTAGCCGCCTCGCCGGGGCGGGCACGCACGGCGCTCACCGCGCGCCTGCGCCTGCAGGCGCTGGAGTATGCGCAGGCCGAGAACCTGGTGCAGCCCGCCTACAGCTACCGCATCGTGCCGCTCGAAGGCCCGGCCGGCGACATCCTGTGCGTGGACGGCGAACACTTGCCCGCACCCTGGCTGATCCCCGAATCGGGTGAACTCACCGCCGTGGCCTGCGCGGTGTGCACCCTCGGCCCGGCGCTGGAGGCACGGGTGACGCAACTCTTCGGCGAGCGTCGCGCTTCGCTCGCCGTGGCGCTCGACAGCATCGGCAACGAGCTGCTGTTCGCCGTCTCGCGCCGCGCGCAGGACCGCATCCAGGCCGATGTCACCAAGCAGGATCTGTGCATGGCCGGTGAGCTGCGCTCGGGCGACCCCGGCCTCGCACTGGACACCCAGGTCACGGTTCTTCGTCTGGCGGAGGCGCACACCATCGGCGTGCGCGCCAGCAAGAGCGGCATGATGTCGCCGCTGAAATCCACCTCCATGGTGCTGGGCGTGGGCATCGCCCTGCCGCAAACCCAATGGTCGCGCTGCGACAACTGCCCCTCGCGCGATCGCTGCGCCCTCGTCGGAAAACTGGCCGAACCGCAGCCCGATCAGGCGGACTGAACCCACACTTCCTACCGCCATGGCCACTGCCGCCCTCGCCGCCCTGCACACCCTGCTGTTCCCCGAACTGGACCGGCAGATCAAGGTGCGCGAGGATGAGAGCATTTTCCAGAGCGCACGGCGCAACGGCGTGCGCATCGTCGGCGCCTGCGGTGGCCGCGGCACCTGCGGCACTTGCGTGGTGCGCATTGCCGAAGGCCGGGTCGAGCGCCTGCAGCCCGGTGAAGACCTCGATCTCGGCGAGAACAACGGAAAGAAGTGGGTGCGCGCCTGCCAGATGCGCGTCCTGCAAGACTGCACGGTCCAGGTGGCGCCGCGCTCGCTGGCACCCGTGGTGCGCGCCGAGGTTGACGATGGCGCGCAGGAAGTGCTGGCGCTCGATCCCGTCGTCACGAGCCACAACCTCACGCTGATCGAGGCGACACTGGCCGACCCGCGCGCCGATGCCGACCGCCTCATGGCCGCACTGCCCCACCCGATCGAGCAGATCGACGTGGCCGCCGCCCGGCAGCTGCCGCAAATGCTGCGCAAGAACCGCTGGGCGTTGCGCGCACACCGGCGCGGCGCCGAACTGATCGGCTTCGCCCCGACCGGCAGCCGCACCCTGGGCCTGGCCGTGGACCTGGGCACCACCAATGCCGCCGCCTTCCTGGTCGATCTGGAAAGCGGCGTACGCCTGGCCAGTCTGGGCATCGAGAACCCGCAGGTCGCCTGGGGCGCGGACCTGATCAGCCGCATCAACTACGCCATCCAGACCGAACAGGGCGGCGAGGAACTGCGCAACGCCGCCGTCACCGCGCTCAACGCGCTGGCGCACGACCTGTGCCGTGCCTTCGGTGCCAGCACGCTGGACATCGTCGACGTGGTGATCTGCGGCAACTCCGCCATGCACCACCTGCTGCTGGGCCTGCCGGTCTACCAGCTCGGGCGCGCGCCCTTCGTCGCCGCGGTGCGCGCGGGCATGGACCTCAAGGCACGCGACCTGGGCCTGAACGTCTGCCCCGGCGCCTGGGTGCATGTGGCGGCCAACGTTGGCGGTTTCGTCGGCGGCGACCATGTCACTGCGCTGCTGGCCACTGAAACGCGCTGGCGCAACGCCACCACCAGCCTGGTGATGGACATCGGCACCAACACCGAGATCTCGCTCATCCATCGCGGCGAGCTGCTCTCTGCCTCCTGCCCCTCGGGCCCGGCGCTCGAAGGCGGCCACATCTCCTGCGGCATGCGCGCCGCCGAAGGCGCGATCGAACGCGTCGGCATCAGCGAGGGCCGCATCACGGTGCAGGTCATCGGCGGCGGCGAGCCGGTGGGCCTGTGCGGCTCAGGCGTGCTCGATGCACTGGCCACGCTGCAGCGCGCCGGCATCGTCGACGCGCGCGGACGCATCACGGCCCCCCATCCTGACGTCATCATGGTCAACGGCAAGCGCGCCGCGCAACTGGCCCCCGGTGTCCATTTCACCCAGGACGATGTGCGCGCGGTGCAACTGGCCAAGGCGGCCATCCGCACCGGCGTGGAACTGCTGCTGCGCAAAGCCGTGCTGCACGAAGGCGACATCGAGCACTTCATCATCGCCGGCGCCTTCGGTGCCTACATCGACGTGCAAAGCGGCATTGCCATCGGCCTCTTCCCCGACCTGCCCGGCGCACGCTTTGAGCAGGTGGGCAATGCGGCCGGCGTGGGCGTGCGCCAGATGCTCGCCTCGCGCCAGGCCCGCGAGCGCGCCAGCGAACTGGCCGCGGCCTGCCACTATGTCGAACTCAGCTCCATCCTCGAATTCCAGAAAGTGTTCCTGCAACACATCGGCTTTCCCAACAATTCTTCGACAAGGATTCCAGCATGAGCACCCCGCAAGGCTTTCCCATCACGATCATCGGCGAGCGCATCAACCCGGGCTTCAAAAGCACCAAGGCGCTGTTCGACAATGAAGACCTGCCCGGCATCCAGGCACTGGCGGTACGGCAGGCCGAAGCCGGCGCCACCTACCTCAACGTCAACATCGGCGCGCGCGCGCTGACCGACCCCGACTTCATGACCCGGGTCATCCACGCCATCCAGGCGGTGGTGAGCACGCCGCTGTCGTTCGACTTTCCGAGCAAGAAGGTGCAGGAGATCTGCCTGGCCGCCTACAGCCTGAATCGGGCGAACGGCAAGTTGCCCATCGTCAATTCCATCACCGAACACCGCTGGGACTTGATGGAGTTGTACGGCCAATACAAGTTCAAGGTCATCCTGATGGCCTCGGAACGGGTGGAAGACGTGGACGGGACCATGGTGGCGAAAGGCAACAAGACCACCGAAGAAATCTATTCCACCGCCAAGCGCGCGTCGCAGCGCCTGTGCAAGGACTACGGCATGACGACCGACGACATCTTTGTCGACATGTCGGTCAGCGCCATCATCGCCGACACCGAGGGTCTCAACCGCGGCACGCTGGATGCCGTCAAGCTCATCGGCGCTGATCCGGATCTCAAGGGCATCCACATGATGGGCGGCCTGTCCAACATCGGCCAGCAGATGCCCCCGAAGGCGGTGGATGGTTCCGACCTCAAGCACAGCCTGGAAAACGCCTTCCTCACGCTGGCCGTGCCGCGCGGCTTCGACACCATCCTGGGCACGCCGTGGCGCCATTACGAGCCGCTGGCCGATGACAATTACGTGTTGGGCGCCTACAAAAATTTCCTGGAACAAAAAGGCAGCAACGCCCTGCGCGCCGTGCGCAAGTTCTACAAAGCCTGAGGTCTTCCATGGAACCGACATCGACCGCCAGTCAAGCCAGCGAATTCGCCGTCGTGGTGGCCGGCTGGTTCGACGGTGACACGCCGCATCTCGACCAGCTCACCACCTTCCTTGTCCGGAACGGCCGCATTGCCGACATCAGCGCAGGCGACCAGGGTGCCGCATTGGCACAACGCGGCCTGCCTGTCGCGCGTGGCGCTTTCCTCCTGCCCGGGCTGGTCGATGCGCATGTGCACCTCTTCCTCGACGGCGCACCGACCGACAACAAGGTACGCGCCGAACACCTCAAGCAGCCGCTGGAACAGCTGACCGAAGCCGCACGGCGCAGCGCGCGCCAGGCGCTGGCGTGCGAGCAGGGGCTCGGCGAGCATCACCACCAGCGTGACGGCATACGAGCCCCACACGTAGAGGCCGTAGCCCCCCATGCGGAAGAACTCTTCCCAGGACTTCCAGTAGATCATGCGTTGGCGCTTCCGGCGCGCAGCGTGCGCACCCATTCGGTGTCGGACTCCTGCTCGAGCACGATGGCACGGGCGCGCGTCCAGACGACGGCGAAACTGTAGGCCCAGAAGGCGAAGGTCATGAGCAGCATCGACGTCAGCATGGTCGTTGCCATCGAAGGCGCCGCGGTCATCTTGATCGTCGAGCCCTGGTGCAGCGTGTTCCACCACTTCACCGAGAAGTAGATGATGGGCACGTTGGCCGCCC
>Ga0210129_1000001_pt1 | contig 101132 bp, 96 predicted proteins | sample WestPond_Cattail_2_FD_185582 | JGI IMG/M metagenome (GOLD analysis project Ga0210129, IMG submission 185582) | Wetland microbial communities from the San Francisco Bay, California, USA, that impact long-term carbon sequestration -... | ecosystem: Environmental > Aquatic > Marine > Wetlands ... | reverse complement strand
GCCGAGCAGTTGGCCGAGATCACCGTCATGGCCGCCGAAGAGATGATGCGCTTCGGCCTGCGCCCCAAGGCCGCCCTGCTCAGCCATTCCAACTTCGGCAGCAGCAACCAGCCCAGCGCCGTCAAGATGCGCCAGACCCTGGAGCTGCTGCGCAGCCAGGCGCCCTGGCTGGAAGTGGATGGCGAGATGCATGGCGATGTGGCGCTGGACGAAGCGGCACGCAGCGCGCTGATGCCCAACAGCACCCTCACCGGCACCGCCAACCTGCTGGTGCTGCCCAATATCGATGCCGCCAACATCGCCTACAACCTGCTCAAGACCGCCGCTGGCGGCAACATCGCCATCGGCCCGGTGCTTTTGGGTGCAGCCCAGCCGGTACATATCCTCACGGCCAGCACCACGGTGCGCCGGATTGTCAACATGACGGCCCTGACGGTGGCAGACGCCAACGCCGCCCGTTAAGTCCTGAATGGCTAGTTCGCACTAACTATCTACTTCCTTCTATTTGTAAGAGATTGCTCAAAACTTGGGCAGCCTCTTGCTTTTTCTGCCCAAATACGCGACACTCACCTTCTTGAAGTTATCGGGTAAACCCGATGGCATAGACAGAGTTATTCATGACACGCAGTACAAGCATGAAGTTGGTGCTTGCTAGCATCCTGCTTGTAGCAGCATGGGGCCCCAATCTGGTGCAAGCCAGGGAGCCGATGGCTGTCAGCAGTGCCGTGTCGGTGTCCTTGGCCGAATTGCCCCGGCAGGGCGTGGAAACCTACCACCTGATTCGTCAGGGCGGTCCGTTTCCACATGAAAAGGATGGGGTCGTGTTTGGCAATCGCGAGCGCTTGCTTCCGGCTCAGAAACGAGGTTATTACCGTGAATACACGGTAGCCACGCCGGGTGGTCGCAACCGGGGAACCCAGCGAATTGTGTGTGGGGGCGCCCCCAAGACACCGGATGCCTGTTACTACACGGCCGATCACTATGCGAGTTTTCGCCTGATCGTTCGTTAGATTGATTTTGTTATTTCAGAAAGAGACGCGGGGATGGAAACACCACTTCGTTCGGTAAGAACCAATATCGTTCAGTCGATCCGTGCCTTCCGGGTACCGGATCTGCAGGAGGCTGCCCAGGGTTTGGAACATCACTTCCTGTACGCCAATCTGGCCAATGCACAGTCCAGGCAGGACGTGCTGGACCTGATCGCCCAGCAGTTCATGCTGCCGGCCAATGTCGGCAAGAATTTTGATGCGCTGTACGACTGCCTGACCGATCCGCTGCACAAGTCCGGCCCGCAGCCCGGCTTTATTGCCGTGCTGGAGCACATTCCGGCCAATGCCAAGTTCGACAAGGAGGCGCGCGAACAGCTGCTGGACATCTTCCGCGATGCCGCCGACTTCTGGGGCGATCGCAAGATACCCTTCAGGTGCTTCTATTCTTTTCTGTAGCCCGTTCTGCACCAACCAGCCAAGCAGAACGGGCGAATGAGGCAAAAGGGGATGGTGCCACTGGCATCGAACCGGGTGAAGAAGCGGGCGAGAAAATGCCCACTGACAAGTTGCTCGACGTGTCGCCGCTGGCGCTGCGCATGAGCAGCCCGTTCAATGCCAGCTATTGGCTGGCCGCGGCCTGATTGGCCCCCACGCTCGGCACTGAAGTGTCCTCGCTGCCCCCCGAGGGGGCCGCATTTTGCCTTGGGGCTGCCCGCGGCAAAACATGACTCTCACTCCATCAAAGCCCGTCACTGACGGGCTTTTTTTCATCTTTCAGGTTCGCAGGGCCAATGCCACATACTCGGCCACCGGCACCTCTTCGGCCCGGCGCTGCAGGTCGAAGTCGCCGGCCAGCCCTTGTTCTTCCAGCCAGCGGCCCAGGGTGTGGCGCAGCAGCTTTCTGCGCTGGCTGAAGGCGACCTGCACGATCTCGCTGAGTCGCTTCACATCGACGGGTGCCGGACTGGCATGCGGCACCATGCGCACCACCGCGCTGTCCACCCGCGGCGGCGGATCGAAACTCCCGGGCGGCACGAACAGCACATTTTCCATGGCGTAGCGCCACTGCAGCATCACGCTCAGGCGGCCGTAGTCCGACGTCGCCGGTGCGGCCACCATCCGGTCTACCACTTCTTTTTGCAGCATGAAGTGCTGGTCCTCGACCACACCCACGAAGTCGAGCAGATGAAACAGGATGGGGGTGGAAATGTTGTAGGGCAGGTTGCCGACCACCCTCAGCTTTTGCGCAGATTGTGCTTGCGCCAATTGCGCAAAGTCCACCTTGAGCACATCGGATTCAACCACCTCCAATTGGGCATGGGCACGCAGACGGGCCGCCAGATCGCGGTCCAGCTCAATCACGATGAGACGGCCCAGACGTTCGACCAGCGGCTGAGTCAGCGCGGCCAGGCCGGGGCCGATCTCCACCATGACCTGGCCAGGCCGGGGATCGATGGCACGCACAATCGCGTCAATGATGCCGTGGTCCGCCAGGAAATGCTGGCCGAAACGTTTGCGCGGGATGTGCTTCATGACAGCATGCGCCGTCGCGTGGAGGCCCGTTTCCCCGCCGGGCCGCTCCAAGGCGAAACAACCCCCTTGTTCACTGCGGCGCCTCGCGCAGTTCCACATAGGCGCGCGCGCGCACATCCTGCGCCCAGGTGGCATAGACCTCACCGAATTTCTTTTCTCGCAGCATGCTCCGTATCATCTCGCGCTGCTCGCGTTCCCCCAGGGTCGCGTTTCTGCGTTCCAGCAGCTGGATCAGATGCACGCCAAAGCGGGAAATCAGGGGTTCACTGATCTGCCCGGGCGCCAGCCGGTTCATGACCTCCTCGAACTCCGGCACGAACTGCCCAGGGTTGGCCCAGCCGAGGTCGCCGCCCTGTGCAGCGCTTCCATCCTGCGAATTTTCACGCGCCAGTGTCGCAAAGTCGGTCTTGCCGGACTGGATGCGCTTGCGGAAATCAAGGAGCTTGTCACGCGCCGCCGCTTCGCTGAGCTGGGCACTGGGCACCAGCAAAATATGGCGCGCCCGGCTCTGGGTCACGGTCATCGGCGGCAAGCCGGCCGCACGCCGCTCGATCAGCTGGAGAATGTGGAAACCCGCTCCCGAGCGCACCGGGCCGGTGACGGCACCGACCGCCAGTGACCGGGTTGCCTCCAGGAACAGCGCTGGGTAACGATCGGCGCTGCGCAGCCCCAACTGGCCGCCATTGCTCTTGTCCTTTGCATCCGAGAGTTCGCTCACCAGGGCCGCGAAGTCCTCGCCAGCGCGGGCACGCGCCAGCGCGCGCTGCGCCTTGTCCTGCAGCGCAGCCACCTGGGCCTCGCTAGCATTCTCAGGTACCGCCACCAGCAGTTGGGCGATGTTGACCAGCTGCCTGGCCGGATCACTGCTGGCAGCCAGTTGTTCCTGCTGATACTGCTCGACGTCCTGATCGCTGATACGTACCCGCGGGTCAATCTCCCGCTCGCGCAATCGGGTGAGCATGAGCTGGTCGCGCAGTTGCTCGCGCAGCTGCTTGGGATCCAGGCCCTCTTGCTCGATGCGGTGCCGCAGTTCGTCCACGGTCATCTGGTTCTGGCGCGCCACGGTCTGTTCGGCCTGATCAACCGACGGCTCGTCCACCTTGATGCCGGTCTCCTTCGCCAGTTGCAGTTGGGCCCGGTCATTGATGAGGCGTTCCAGCACCTGACGCGATAGTTCGCGCAGGTCGGGCTGGGGACGCCGTTGTTGCGCGTATTGCTGCAGGATGCGCCGAACTTCGACATTCACCTGATGGTTGGTGATGGGCTCGGAATTCACCACGGCGACGATGAAATCGGCCGGGCGCTGCGCACCTGGGGCTTCCGACACGGCCACCGGCAGCGTCACCGATGAACGTGAAGTTGGCCGCAAGCCTTGGGCATGGGCCGGCAGGAGGGCCAGTGTGGCTAGGCAGGCCAGGATCTGGGCCAGGACGCGAAAAATCATAGGTTTAATCGTAATTGCTGAAACGGCTGGGTGAGCTTACCTGTTCACGCAGGTACTGGTAGCGGGGTATGTTGTTCTTCAAGGTCGCAAGCGGATCGATGCCCAGACGCGAGAAGCCGACAAACTCGAGTTGGAACATGAGTCGCTGGTTGGTCGTGGCCAGTCCCGTGGACAGGCGCTCCAGGACCACACGGCCCAGCCAGCAACCCGCATCGTATTCAAAACCGAGGATGGAATCGACCAGTTTGCGATCCTGCAAGCTGTAGTTCAGCCGGCCCACGCTGTACCAGCGGCCCGCCCCCTGACCGCGCCCGGGACCCAGATCCTCGCCTTTGTCGCCCCAGAGGTCATTGATCGGCCACTGCCAGCCCAGATCCATCAATTCACTGATATCGCGCTGAAAGCGGTAGGCCATGTTGATCACGCGATACGGACCGGGGTTGTAACGTGCGCCCACGGTCGAGCGGACCGACTTCTCGGTCGACGGGTTGTACTGCACGATCGAATCAAAAATCCAGCGGTTATTCCAGTTGAATCCCGCCCCCAGCAGCACATCGCTCAGGCCGGCCGGCGAGGGCGCGGCGCCGGGCAGGGTGATCTGCTGGTCAGCATAGCGGTAGCGCTGAGCAACGCCGAAACGCGCACTTTCCGCACCGGTATCCGGATCGAGCAAGCGCGTGGTGAGGCCTGCCGTGAGCAGGTTGTTGTCGGCGATACGGTCATTGCCGACAAAGGCATTCTCGCTATAGATGCTGGCGAAATTGAAATCGCTCGCGCCCGAGTCGTAATTGGGCAGGTAATTCTGATTGACAAACGGCGTGTTCACATAGAACAGGCGCGGCTCCAGGGTCTGCCTGAAATTGCGGCCCAGATAACTGGCATCCCGTTCAAACACCAGCCCGCTGTCCAGGCTGAAGGTCGGCACGGCGCGGGTTGCCGTGGACTCCCCCGTAGCCAACGGGGCGTCGAACTGGTAGGTGGCGGCGTGCAACTGCAGCTTGGGAACAATGAAACCAGCCGCGCTGAGCCAGGGTCGGCTGACCTGGGTCAGCATGAAACTGCGCTGGGCATTGGGCTGCCCGGTCAGGAACCGGTCCGCCTCGAACTGGGTGTAGTCCGCCTCAGCCGAAATATCGAAACCGCCGGCATCCAGCTGCGTATAGCGCCCCACCAACTGGGGCGCGCGGTCATACGGCGGGACGATGGGGGCGGTCGGGTCCTGCAGCGTCTGCCATTTCAGGGTGCGCAGGGTGGCGGAGTAAAAGTCCCGGCCCCAGTTGAGGGAGGCGTCATTGGCCAGCAGGCGCTGGGTCAGCGAGGTGTTGCCGCGCGGGAAGTCGCGCCAGTAGTTATCGTCGCTCACGCGGTTCAGGTTCAGGTTGAGCCCCAGATTGCCCACCTGCTCCAGCCCGGTCTGGATGACCCCCTCGTGCAGGTAGGCCACGCCCCAGCGATCGCTGTCGCGCAGCTTGTCCCCGGGCATGTAGTCGGCGCGCAGCCGACCGGTGTAGGACGGCTCGAGGTAGCGGAACTCGCCGCCATAGTTGACACCCCGCTTGCTCATGATCGTCGGGTACAGGGTGGCATCGCGGTTGGGGGCGATGTTCCAGTAGTACGGCACCGTCACCTCGGTGCCGCTGATGCCGTCCACGCCAAAGGTCGGCGCGAGAACGCCCGATTTGCGCTTGCCGCTCAAGGGAAAGCTGACCGAGGACAAGGTCAACAGCGGCACGTCCTTGAAACGCAGCTGGGCATCTTCGGCCTCCCCCACGTCATCCTCGCTGTCCAGCCGGAAGGTGGCGGCCCGCATCAGCCAGTCCGGCATCCAGTTCGGCCCCGGCACGCGCTGGCAGGTGGTGTAGGTGGCATTGCGGATCACGATCCGCTTGTCATCCAGGAAATCGAGCCGTTCCGCCTCGCCATGGGCGCCGCTTTGCAGGAACTGATAGCTCGGCTGGTTGAAGGTGCCCTCGAAGGCATCGACCTTGAGTTCCAGCGAGGGCCCTTCATAGACATTGCCGGCCTGGTTGATGCGCACATGGCCCAGCGCGCGGGCGGTGTCGCTGGACTGGTCATATTCCAGCCGGTCGGCACGGATCACCATGTCGGCACGGCGCAGTTCAGCCTGGCCCTGCAGCACCATGTCCAGTTCGGGACGACCGGACAGCGTCTCACCGAACAAGAAGCTGGGCCCGCTGCTGCGTTGAGCAGGCGGCAGATTTTCCTGCAGCAAGGGTGTGCTCTTGAGCCGGAGCGGCTCTTCCCCGGCGACCTCCTGGGCACGCACGCCGGCACCCTGCCCCAAGACACAAACCAGCAGGGCCAGCGGCAGCAGGTCCAGACGGCAGCAGGGCGCCCTGTGTTTCATGGCGTGCATCGGTAAACGCATCGGGCGGGCGGGAAAATCGGCAAAACGTACGGTTCGGGGCGGCTGGGTTTGTAGAATGGATTATCCATGACCCCAACCGATCTGCGCCCTGGCGCCACCCCCATGTCCGATACCGCCATCCTCTGGCCCTCACCGGCACGCGAAACCGCATTCCAGCAGTGGCTGGATCTGCTCGAAGGCCCGCAGCAGCTTCTGCGCGCCACGCTGCGCCCGGCCTCCAGCGATGCGAGTTTTCGCCGCTACTTCCGCGTTGACGCTGAACAGGGCTGCCGCATCATCATGGATGCACCGCCGGAGAAGGAAAACTGCAGGCCTTTCGTGCAAGTGGCAGCCCTGATGCACGAGGCCGGGCTCAATGCGCCCGCGGTTCTGGCCTGGGACGAAGCGCAGGGTTTCATGCTGCTCACCGATCTGGGCGCGAAAACCATGATGCAGGTGATCGACCGCGAACGCCCGGCCGCCAACCTGGGTTGGTACCTGCAGGCGGTCGATGCCCTGATCGCCTGGCAAAAGGCTTCCCGGCCCGGGGTGCTGCCCCCTTATGACGAGGCGCTGCTGCGCCGCGAACTCGAGCTGTTCCCCGAATGGTATCTCGCGCGCCACCGCGGTGTGGCGGTCGAAGGTGATATCCGCCGCACGCTGGATGACACCTTCAAACTCATCATCGCGCAAAACCTGAGCTGGCCCGGTGTCTTTGTGCACCGCGACTTCATGCCCCGCAACCTGATGATTCCGGACGAGTCCCAGGAAACACGCCTGGGCGTGCTGGACTTCCAGGACGCGGTGTACGGCCCCATCACCTACGACATCGCCAGCCTGATGCGGGATGCCTTCCTGAGCTGGGACGAAGAGTTCGTGCTTGATGTCACCATCCGCTACTGGCAAAAGGCGCGCGCAGCCGGCCTGCCGGTGGGGGACGACTTCGGCGAGTTCTACCGCGGCGTGGAATGGATGGGCCTGCAGCGCCACCTCAAGGTGGCCGGCATTTTTGCCCGGCTCACGCTGCGCGACGGCAAACCGCAATATCTGGCCGACACGCCGCGTTTCATCCACTACATCCGTTCGACCGCCAGTCGCTACCGCGAACTCAAACCCCTGCTGCGGCTGATCGATCAGGTCGAAGGCACTGCCAATCCCACCGGCTTCGCCTTCGGTCGGGTCTGAATCAAATCGGCACCCCGCCCTTGCGACGCCCGCGCAATCCGCTATTAACTTTATAGCAATCCACATGCCCCGCTTTTACTGTCCTTTCGCGCTGAGCACGGGTCAGTCGCTCGACTTGCCCCCTGGCGCTGCGCGTCATGTCCAGGTGCTGCGCCTGCAGCCCGGCGATGCCATCACGCTGTTCAATGGCGGCATCGAAGGCGCCCTCCCGTCAGGCGGTGAGTTCTCAGCCACCATCACGCACATGGGCCGCAGCGAGGTGCAGGTGCAGATCGACAGCCACACCCCGGTCGAACGGGAAGCCCCGCGAGCGGTGCATCTGGCCCTGGGCATGCCGGCCAACGAGCGCATGGACTGGCTGGTGGAAAAAGCCACCGAGCTCGGGGTGGCCAGCATCCAGCCCTTGGCCACGCAGCGCAGCGTGCTCAAGCTCAAGGGCGAGCGCGCCGACAAGAAGCTGGCCCACTGGCAAGGCATTGCCATCGCTGCCTGCGAGCAATGCGGCCGCAACCGGATACCGGTTATCCACGAGGTGCTGCCGCTCACCGACTGGGTGAAATCAACCCCAATCACCACCCGGCTGTTGTTGTCCCTGGCGCCCGACAGCCAGCCCTTGCAGCAGGCCATGGCGGCCAGCCCTGCCGGTCCGCTCCTCTTTCTGTCCGGCCCCGAAGGCGGACTGAGCGACGAGGAAGAGGCGGCCGCCCGCGCCTGCGGTTTTGTGCCGGTGTCACTGGGCCCGCGCACCCTGCGGGCCGAGACCGCACCGCTGGCTGCGCTGGCCGCCCTTACACTAGGAACTTGTCCGTGAGTTATTTGCGGTCACGTTGGGGCGCAATCGGGATGAGTTGGTCGCCAACATTTCGCAGCATGGGCCGGCAGCCCATGCAAGGAATTTGGTGCGCAAATCGCCCGATTTCACCCCAACCCGTAGGGCTCTTAGTTTCGGGTGGCCTGCGGCGTTGCAAAACCAGGCAAGGCGTCCAGCCTTGCCTTGGGTTTTGCGCCTTGCACTCCATCCCGAAACTAAGAGCGTGATCCCCAAATAACTCACAGATAAGTTCCTACGCATGAACCTCCATCTCCTGCTGCTGGCGGCCTGCCAGGGCCTGTTTCTCACCAACAACATCGTTTTCATCGCCATCAACGGCCTGGTGGGCCTGAGTCTGGCGCCCCTGGGCTGGATGGCCACGCTGCCAGTGATGGGCTATGTCGTGGGCGGCGCCCTGAGCACCGGCCTGGTCGCACGCACGCAGTCACGCTACGGGCGCCAGACCTCCTTCCAGATCGGCCTGCTGGTGGCGCTGCTGTCGGCCCTGCTGTGCGCCTACGCGGCCTTCAGCCGCAACTTCTGGCTGCTGGTCGTGGCCACCGTGGTGGCGGGCTATTACAGCGCCAACGGCCAGCTCTACCGCTTTGCCGCCGCCGAGCTGACCCTCCCGGCCTTCCGTGAAAAGGCGGTGTCGCTGGTGCTGGCCGGGGGCCTGATTGGCGCCATCATCGGCCCCAACCTGGCGACCCGCACCAAAAACCTCTTGTCCATCCCGTTTGCCGGCGCCTACCTGGCGCTGGCGGTGGTGGCGGTGGTCGGCATGGGCCTGATGGCCTTCGTGCGCTTTCCGGCCGTGCCGGCCGCGCAGAAGAACCAGGATGGCGGGCGCCCAATGCGGGAGATCATGCGCCAGCCGCTGTTCCTGGTCGCGGTCATCGGCGCCGCGCTCGGTTATGGCGTGATGAATTTGCTGATGGCGGCCACGCCCCTGGCCATGCAGGTCTGCGGCTTCCCCTTCAACGATGCGGCACTGGTGCTGCAGTGGCATGTGATCGGCATGTTCGCGCCGGGCTTCTTCACCGGCCACCTGATCAAGCGCTTTGGCACGCTGCCCATCATGGGTGTGGGCGTGGCGCTCAATGCGCTGTGCATTGTGATCGCGCTCACCGGTGTGGACCTGCAGCAGTTCCTGATCGCGCTGTTTCTGCTCGGGGTGGGCTGGAATTTTCTCTTCACCGGCAGCACCACGCTGGCCATGCAGTCCTACCGCCCGGAAGAAAAGGACCGGGCCCAGGCCGCCATCAACTTCAGCGTGTTTGCCGTGATGGCCGTGACCTCGTTCGCTTCGGGGGCGTTGGTCACGACCCAAGGCTGGCAACTGCTCAACTACGGCTCCTTGCTCCCGGTGGCACTGACGGCTGCCGCCTTGCTGTGGCTCGCGCTGCGGCGCCGGGCTGCCGTGCCGGTCTGACCCCGATGGGCCTGCTGCTTACCGGGCGCTATTGAAATGATAGCGTCCTGCGATCAGGCCCGGATCGCCTGCTGATTCAAGAAATTCAGAAACGGGCGTCAAGCCAGATCTTCAGTTGGGCGAACACCGGCTCCGGGTCGAGTTCGTTGAAGATCTCGTGGTACAGGTCTTCAAAACAATGCGCACTCACGACCTGCGCCGGTGCCGCGGCTGCAAAATCGCGGCTACCCGCCGGGTTGACCAGCCGGTCGGCCCCGGCATACAACAGCAGCGTGGGGACGGTCCAGCGCGGCACATGCGCCCGGGTGGCTGCTCCGGCGTCGGCCATGAAGCGGGCCAGCCGCCCTGAAATGCGGCCGTGGATCAGGGGATCCTGGCGATAAGCTTGCACCTGCACCGGATCGTGCGAGATAAGGCGCGGATCCAGCCCGTTGCCCACACGCAGGTCGGGCGCAATACGCGGCAGCACGGCCAGCAGCAGTTTCTGGAAGGTGCTCAGGCCCAAGTCCAGCGCGGGCGAAGACAACACCAGCCCCTGCACCGGAAGACCCAGTGAAACCAGGCGTGCCGCCACCAGGCCTCCCAGGCTGTGGCCGAAGAGGATCAGCGGTGTGGCCTTGTCCATGGACGAGCGGGTGCTGTCCAGCACATCGGCCAGGTCATCCAGCAAACGGTTATCGCTGGTCAGGCCCCCGCGCACGCCGCCGGACTCACCGTGACCATACTGGTCGTAGCCGCGCACGGCAAAACCCCATTCATTCAGGCGCTGTGCCAGCGGATCGTAGCGGCCCGCATGCTCACCCAGGCCATGCACCAGCAACACGACGCCGCGTACCGGGCGGTCTTTTTCCAGCGGCCAGTCCTGGACGGCGAGGTGTTCTCCATCCAGCGCGATGTAAGTGGAAAGGGTGGTTGCTTCCAAGCGTGCTCCTTGTTCTCAAGGCATCTGCGCGATCACCTGCGCCACTGCCGCCGTCAGACGCCGGGCATAGGGCACATGCAGAAATTCATTCGGGCCGTGGGCATTGCTTTTCGGGCCCAGCACCCCGCACACCATCATCTGCGCGCTTGGAAAGCCCCGCGACAGCATGCTCATCAGCGGAATGGTGCCGCCCTGGCCGATGTAGCCGCAGGGGGCGCCGAAATAGTTTTGTGATGCCGCATTCAGTGCCTGCTCGAACCAGCTGGCGCTGGCGGGTGCGTTCCAGCCGGTGGCCGAGCTCATCCCCTCGAAGGTGACACGCGCCTGGTAGGGCGCATTGTCTTCCAGCAGGGTTTTGAGTTCCTGCACCGCTTGCGCTGCTTCCACCAAGGGCGGCAGACGCAGCGACAGCTTGAAGGCGGTGTAGGGTCGCAACACGTTGCCGGCATTCTTGAAATCGGGCAGGCCTTCGGCGCCGGTCACGCTCAAGGTGGGTACCCAGGTCCGGTTAAGCAAAGCCTGCAGCGGATCGGTGGTGGTGGGCAGTGTGAACCGTGCGGCGCCTTCGCAGTCGTAATGCATCCACGGGAAACGCTGGAACAACTCCTCGCCCAGAATCGCCGCGGTGGCGCGTGCCTGGTCCAGCCGCTCCGTCGGCACGTCGCAATGAAAGCCGGCGGGCAGCAGGCGGCCGGTGGCGCTGTCCTCCAGCCGGTCCAGCACCTGGCGCAGAATGCGAAAACTCGACGGCACCAGCCCGCTGGCGTCGCCCGAGTGCACGCCTTCGGTCAGCACCTCCACCTTGAGCACACCGCTGGCCATGCCGCGCAGGCTGGTGGTCAGCCAAAGCTGATCGTAGTTGCCGGCCCCCGAATCGAGGCAGATCACCAGCCCTACCTCGCCCAGCCGTTCGCGCAGGGCATCGATGTAAGGCATCAGGTCGTACGAACCGCTTTCCTCGCAGGTTTCGATCAGGCCGACGATGCGCGGGTGCGCCACCTGCTGGCTCTTCAGGGCGGCAATGGCGGTGATGCTGGCATACACGGCGTAGCCGTCGTCGGCGCCACCGCGACCATAAAGCCGGCCGTCCTCGTATTTGGGGGTCCAGGGTCCGAGATCATTGCGCCAGCCGGTGAATTCAGGCTGCTTGTCGAGGTGGCCGTACATCAGCACCGTCTGCGTCGAGGCTTTTGTCGCTTCCTGCCTCCCGGCGCCGCTGGAGGCCGGCACCTCGAAAAACAGCACCGGGGTGCGAGCCTCGAGCCGGATCACTTCGAGCTTCAGTCCTTCGATCTTCTGGGCCTCGACCCAACGCGCCGCGTTTCGCACCACCGTGTCGATATGGCCGTGCTCAGCCCACTGGGCATCGAACATGGGCGACTTGGCAGGAATCCGGATGTAGTCCGTGAGCTGCGCCACAATGTCTTGATCCCAGGCGCGGCTGACCTCGTCCAGCGCCTGCCTCGGCTGGAAAACGGACTCGGGGGCATGTGCGTTCATGAGAAAGACCTCAACTGCAAAGATGCTATTGCATCACACTGCTCGGGACCTGTCCAAGCACCTGTTGTTCAACGTTCAACATCTCTGTCCCTCCGCGCACCCCCTCTGCGCCCACCACCAGCTTCAGCGCGAGAACTTCAGCACCGAGGTGCTGGCCAGCAGGTTGGGCGCAAAGCGCACCGTGCGGCCATTGTGGAGGCCAAAGCTGTCAAGGATCTGCAGCCCGTTGCGCTGCGTCAGCAGTTGCAGGTCGGCGTGCGTGCCGACACGGATGTTGGGTGTGTCATACCACTGGTAAGGCAATCGCCGTGTCACCGGCATCCGGCCCAGCAGCACGCTCAGCCGGTTCGGCCAATGGCCGAAGTTGGGGAATGCGACGATGCCGGTGCGTCCGACGCGCGCGGTCTCCCGTAACACCACCTCGGCATTGCGCAGATGCTGCAATGTATCAATCTGCAGCACCACGTCGAAGCTCTGGTCGCCGAACATCGACAGCCCTTCATCCAGATTGAGCTGGATGACATTCACGCCCCGCTTCACGCAGGCCAGCACGTTGGCGTCGTCAATCTCGATGCCGTAGCCGCTGCAGCCGCGCGTGGCCTGCAGATGCGCCAGCATGGCGCCGTCGCCGCAGCCCAGGTCCAGCACCCGCGCGCCTTCGGGCACGAGGCGGGCGATGGCTTCCATGGTGGAGCGGTCCGTCATGGTCGGCCTCCGTTCGCCTCATGTTCGATGCTCTCGAAATAAGATCGAACCACGCTCATGTATCGGGGGTCATCGAGCAAAAAGGCATCATGTCCATGCGGCGCATCGATTTCCGCATAGCTCACGTCGCGCCGGTTGTCGAGCAGGGCCTTGACGAGTTCGCGGCTGCGCTGGGGACTGAAGCGCCAGTCGGTCGTAAAGCTCACCAGCAGAAACTTGCATGTGGCCCGGGCCAGTGCGTCGCTCAAATCGCCGCCATAGGTACGGGCCGGGTCGAAATAGTCCAGCGCCCGGGTAATCAGCAGATAGGTGTTGGCGTCGAAATACTCGGCGAACTTGTCGCCCTGGTAGCGCAGGTAGCTCTCGATCTGGAACTCGACGTCTTGCGTACTGTATTTGAGGTCGATGCCTTCACGCAGTTGGCGTCCGAATTTCTCGTTCATCACGTCGTCGCTCAGGTAGGTGATGTGCCCGATCATGCGTGCGATGCGCAAGCCGCGCTTCGGAATGACGCCGTGCTGGTAGAAATGGCCACCGTGAAAATCCGGGTCGGTCACGATGGCACGACGCGCCACCTCGTTGAAAGCGATGTTTTCCGCTGTCAGGTTGGGCGCGCTGGCCACCACCACCGCATGCCGTACGCGCTGCGGGTGCTGCAGCGTCCAGGACAGCGCCTGCATGCCGCCCAAGCTGCCGCCCATCACGGCCGCCAGCGTCTGGATGCCCAGGCCATCGAGCAGCCGCGCCTGGGCATTGACCCAGTCCTCCACGGTCACGACCGGGAAGTCGGCGCCGTAAATGCGCCCGGTGTCTGGATTCACATGCATCGGCCCGGTGGAGCCGAAACAGGACCCGAGGTTGTTGACGCCGATGACGAAAAATTTATCCGTGTCCACCGGTTTGCCGGGGCCGATCATGTTGTCCCACCAGCCCTCGCTCCTGTTCTGCCCTTCGTACACCCCTGCCACATGGTGCGAGGCGTTGAGCGCGTGGCAGATCAGCACCGCGTTGGACTTGTCGGCGTTCAGCGTGCCATAGGTCTCGTAGCTCAGCGCATAGTCGCGGATCGACGCGCCGCTTTGCAAGGGCAAGGCGGTAGCAAACTGCATCGACTGTGGCTTGGCAATCAGCATCGCGTGGTGTCAGATCTGGTTCAAAAACAAAAAACCCGGCTCAGCTGTCAGCGGGGCCGGGTACCTTGGGGGTGAACACTTGCCTTCTTTAGCTGAACTTCGAAGCTCACCGGCTTCGGCGCCCGCAATCTGGTTCAAATCGGCGCAGGTGTTTAGTATAAGTCCAAGTTCTTCCCCCACGTACAGGCGCTGGCATGTCCGAATTGCATGGATCCGACGCCGATGCACCCCGCGTGAGCTTGCGCAACACATGGAAAGCATTGGCGTTGCCAAGGCCCGCTTGGCCACGCTGCCACTGCTGATGCCGGAAGTTCTGGCCGTCGCCTTCATTGCCCTGGGTGCCCTGCTGTTTGTGCTGGTCGAGCAGGATTTGCCGGCCTGGAACGCTTTCTCTCGTGGTGTTTTATGCAACGTGCTGGTCGGCCTGACTTATTACGTGATTTACGGCCGCACGCCCCGAGCCTGACTCAAGCCCATCCGATCAAGGTCACCACGCCTATGGCGGCAAAGATCAGGGCCGAAACGAGATGCACCATCCGGAGCGGGATTTTTCGCGTCATGCGCTCTCCAAGCCAGACCACCGGCGCATTCGCCAGCATCATGCCCAGGGTGGTTCCTGCCACCACCCAGACGAAAGCCTGGTACTGGGCCGCCAGCATGATGGTCGCGATCTGGGTTTTGTCGCCCATTTCGGCCAGGAAAAATGCCAGCACCGTGGTGCCAAACACGCCCAGTCGCGGTGCTTGACCGGTTTCGCCCTCGTCCGCCATCCTGTCCGGGATCAGCATCCAGGCCGCCATCACGAGAAAGGAGGCGCCCAGCACCCAGCGCAGCAATTCGGGGCCCATCAGCGTGGTAACCCAGGCGCCCACAGCGCCGGCCATGGCATGGTTGGCCAAGGTGGCGACCAGAATTCCAAGCACGATGGGCCAGGGCTGTCGAAAACGCACGGCGAGGATAAGGGCCAGCAACTGGGTTTTGTCCCCCATCTCCGCGAGCGCGACAATACCGGTAGAGACAAAAAATGCTTCCATGCGCCGATGTTATCCGGTGCGTCCTATGCGCCTCTTGCCGAACTGGTGCATCTGGCTGCACGGTTATGAAGCATATTGGCCCATATTTTGCTTTATTGTGGTGCGTATACGCTAAGTCGCATTTTTTGCACCAATTCAAAGCATTTACTCCAAAGAGGTTCTCATGGAAGCACTAAAACAGGGCGCTGATGCCCTGTTCATTCTTCTTGGCGCGGTCATGGTCTTGGCCATGCATGCCGGTTTCGCATTTCTGGAACTCGGTACCGTGCGCCGGAAAAACCAGGTCAATGCCTTGGCAAAGATCCTGGTCGATTTTTCTGTCTCCACCGTGGTTTACTTTCTGCTTGGCTATGCTGTGGCCTATGGCACCAGCTTTTTTGTTGGCGCAGAACAACTGGCCGCCAAGAACGGGTATGAGCTGGTCAAGTTCTTCTTCCTGCTGACTTTCGCCGCCGCGATCCCTGCCATCATTTCGGGCGGCATCGCCGAGCGCGCCAAATTTTGGCCGCAGTTGATCGCCACCGCCGTGATCGTGGGCGTGATCTACCCCTTCTTCGAGGGCATCGCCTGGAACCAGCACTTCGGCATCCAGGCCTGGATCAAGGGCCTGACGGGCGCGGAGTTTCATGACTTTGCCGGCAGCGTCGTGGTACACGCCGTTGGCGGCTGGATCGCCCTGCCCGCGGTGCTGCTGTTGGGCGCGCGCAGCAACCGCTATCGCAAGGATGGCGCCATCTCCGCCCATCCGCCATCCAGCATTCCTTTTCTGGCCCTGGGCGCCTGGATCCTGACTGTGGGCTGGTTCGGCTTTAATGTGATGAGCGCTCAGACCCTGGACAAGCTCTCTGGCCTGGTAGCGGTGAACTCGCTCATGGCCATGGCCGGCGGCACGCTGGTTGCCCTGGTTTTAGGCAAGAACGACCCTGGCTTTGTACACAACGGCCCGCTGGCCGGCCTGGTCGCCATCTGTGCCGGTTCGGATCTGATGCACCCACTTGGTGCCCTGGTCGTCGGTGGCGTGGCGGGCGCCATTTTCGTTCTCATGTTCACGCTGACACAGAACAGGTGGAAGATCGATGACGTGCTGGGCGTGTGGCCGCTGCACGGCCTGTGCGGGACCTGGGGTGGCATTGCCGCCGGCATTTTCGGCAGCAAGGCTCTGGGCGGCTTGGGTGGCATCAGCCTGGCCGGACAACTGGTGGGAACGGGCATCGGCGTTGTCTGGGCCTTCGCCGGCGGCTTTGTCGTCTATGGCCTGCTCAAAATCACCTTGGGACTGCGCCTGAGTCAGGAAGAGGAATTCGACGGTGCCGACCTGTCCATCCACAAGATCAGCGCCACCCCCGAGCGGGAAGCCAACTGGTAGCCCCGGCTATGTACTGGCGGCCGCCTTTGTATTTATTAAATTGACATTTTGCAAAATATTTTGCCAATATCCCAGAAAAGCGCATAATGCTGCCGTATTACCGGAAATCGGTGATATTCGTTTGCGGTGATTGGTCAGTTTCGCATCTGCTTTAAGTCTTCACTGGTTTGTTGATTGCGTTTATCGGACTCCATCGCGTTTTGAGTCTTTTTGAGGAGTCCTTACATGGGCAACAAACTTTACGTGGGCAATCTGCCTTATTCTTTCCGTGATGAAGATCTGCAGCAAGCTTTTGCTGCCCACGGTACCGTGACCAGCGCCAAAGTCATGATGGAACGTGACACCGGCCGCTCCAAAGGTTTCGGTTTTGTGGAAATGGGCAGCGATGCCGAAGCACAAGCCGCCATCAACGGCATGAACGGTCAGCAATATGGCGGCCGTGGTCTGGTCGTCAACGAAGCCCGTCCGATGGAGCCGCGCGCTCCGCGCAGCGGCGGTGATTTCGGCGGCGGTGGTGGCCGTAGCGGCGGCGGCGGTGGTTACGGCGGTGGCCGTAGCGGCGGCGGTGGTGGTGGTGGTTACGGCGGCGGTGGTGGCGGCCGTGGCGGCTACTAAATAGTTCTTGCCGGCGTTTCGCCGGTGTGGAGCACGCAAAAGGGCCCTCGGGGCCCTTTTTTCATGCCCATGTCCGGGGCTCCATGCTCGGGAAACTACTACTTTGCTTAAATTCGGAGATTTGCAACATAATGAAAAAGTGCAGGTTTTATCGCTGCACAAGTTTGCGATGATCAGCCAGGTTCGCATCGTTGAAGCTCAGTGACTGCGTTTTCGGGACTCCATCGCTTTTTATTGTGTTTATCGGGAGTCCCCTTCATGGGCAACAAACTGTACGTCGGCAATTTGGCCTATACCGTTCGTGACAACGATCTGGAGCAGGCTTTCAGTCAATTTGGCACGGTCACCAGCGCCAAGGTCATGATGGAGCGTGACACCGGCCGCTCCAAAGGTTTCGGCTTTGTGGAAATGGGCAGTGGTGCCGAAGCGCAAGCCGCCATCAACGGCATGAATGGCCAGCCCTTAAGTGGTCGCAGCATCGTGGTCAATGAAGCCCGTCCGATGGAACCACGCGCTCCGCGCAGTGGTGGTGGCTATGGTGGCGGTGGCGGCAGCGAGGGCGGCGGCGAAGGTGGGTTTCGCAGTCCTTACGGCAATCCGCGCGGCGGTGGCGGTGGCCGGCGCGGCTTCTGAGACCCGGTAGCAGCAGCACACCTTCGGGTGTGGCGCGATCCTGCCGGCCCTGGCTTTCCCCTCTACGAATGCAAGGCTTGTCAGACCGGAGGCTGTCGGTGCTTGCGTGGCCGCCCGGCCAGCAGCCGATCGAACAGGCGGTCAGGCAATACGCGTAACAGTTTGGCCACCACGCCCATCTGCCAGGGAATCACGCGGTAGCTGACGCCCGCTTCGATCGCCTTGAAAGCCGTGTCGGCAAAATCTTCCGCCCGCATCAGGAAGGGCATGGCATAGCGGTTTTTCCGCGTTAACGGCGTATCGATATAGCCCGGGCTGAGGGTGACCACCTTCACGCCGCAACTGCGCAATTCCCCGCGCAGGCTCTCGCAGTAGCTGATCACGCCCGCCTTGCTGGCGCAGTACGCACCGTGCCCGGGCAGACCCCGGATGCCGGCCACACTGGCAATACCCACCAGCGCCCCCGATCCGCGGCGTGTCATGGCATCGATAAACGGATGGAAAGTGGCGGCCAGCCCGATGTTGTTGATGGCAAACGTACGGGCCATCACGTCCAGGTCTTCCCTCACGGTGGTGACCATGCCGATGCTGATGCCGGCATTGGCCACCACCACGTCGGGCACGCCCTGTTGCGCCAGGCAAGCCGCTCCGGCCGCCAGGATGCTGTCAAACACGGCCACATCGGCGCTATAAATTCGATAGCTCTTCGGGTCAATTCCCCGCGACTTGGCCCAGGCTTCGATTTCATCGGTACGGCGGGCCACCAGGGCCAGCTGGTAACCCGCCTGGTGGAAGCGCCAGGCCAGCGCCTGGCCAATGCCGCTGGACGCCCCGGTGATGAATGCCAGCCTGGCCATCTCTGTTGCGCGCCAGGTCAGCGCGCCGGCTTCTGAACCAGCGTGCCCCGCACACGCCCGTGCAACTGCATCACCTGGTCGAAATTGTCGAAGTCCATGCTTTCCGCAGTGAACTGGTCATCGCCCCGGGTGAGTTCCACGGGCTTGTGTGACTTCACGCGCTCTGTTTCCATGTAGGCATGGAGGAATTCACTGCGTAGACTCATGCGCGGTATTTCCTGTCCGGACTTGTCCACTGCCGCCTCACGCACCACCAGGGCATTGCCGATCAGTTGCACCTCCGAAGCGTCGCCATTGGTCACGGCGCGGTTGGCGGTTGCTGTGGTCAAGTGTCCCTTGTCGTTGAAATTCCGGATCGTGACCTGCTCGATTTCCATGGTGTCGGTGTCCGGGAAATGCCGCGCCTCCAAGCCCAGGATTTCGTTCTTGAGTCGGCCTTCGAGATCAAAGGTCCTGACCGAAAATTTCTCCATGAGATAGTCGGGTGCGTGCCCCTGCGGTTGCTCAACCGAGGAAGTTGCGAACATCGGCGTGCTGCGCACCAGCCAGTAGGTGCCCAATGCCAGCACGCCCATCAGGATCATGGGCAGGTACATGGACAGGCGCTCCCACGCCGTTCGCATCATCCGAATCACCTTGTGCTTTCCTCCAGCATGGCGGCATATTTGCCGCTGGCCACCAGCAACAGATCGCAAAATTCCCGGGCAGCACCCTCGCCGCCGCGCGCCCGCGTCACATGGTGCGCCAGTGCCCGCGCTTGCGCGTGGGCATCGGGCGGTGCGCAGGCGAACGCACAGCGTTGCATGACGGCGAGATCCGGCCAATCGTCGCCGATGGCCGCCGCCTGTTGCCAGCCCAGGCCCAAGGTCTGCAGGGTCTGTTCGGCCGCTGGCCGCTTGTCCTCGGTACCAAAGTGCGCATGGTCAATGCCCAGGGCCTGCAGCCGTATCCGCAGGGGTTTGGAGTCGCGCCCGGTGATGACCACGGGCGTAATGCCCGCGCGCTGCAGCAATTTGAGCCCATGACCGTCGAGCGTATTGAAGCGCTTGAGGGTCTCTCCCTCGGCGGAAATATACAGCCCGCCATCGGTCAGCACCCCGTCCACGTCGAAAAACGCCACGCGGATGTCCTGCGCCCGGATCAGCAGCTCGGCCGGAAAGTTGAGCGCGGGTTTCATCGTCAGATCACCTTGGCCCGCATCAGGTCGTTGCTGTTGAGCGCTCCGCACAGGCGGCCATTTGCATCCACCACCAGAACGCTGGTAATGCTTTTGTGTTCCATCAATTCGGCGGCTTCGACCGCGAGCGCATCGGATGCGATGACCACCGGGTTCGGGTGCATGAGTTCGCGGGCGCATCCGTTGCGCAGATCCACCCCCTTTTCCAGCAAACGCCGCAGGTCGCCATCCGTGAAGATGCCCAGCACCCGTTCCTGCGCATCCACAATTGCGGTAGCGCCCAGGCCCTTGTCGCTCATCTCGCGCATCAACGCACTGAACCCGGCCTCCGGCGCCACCTTGGGCACCTGGTCGCCCGAACGCATGACATCGCCGACATGGGTCAGCAACTTGCGTCCGAGCGCCCCGCCGGGGTGGGAGCGCGCAAAGTCTTCGGCTTCGAAGCCGCGCGCATCCAGCAGGGCCACCGCCAGGGCATCCCCCAGCGCCAACTGGGCCGTGGTGCTGGCCGTCGGCGCCAGATTCAGGGGGCAGGCCTCCTTTTCCACGCCACTGTCCAGTGCCAGGTCCGCATGCCGTGCCAGGGTCGAAGCCAGGTTCCCGGTTATCGCCACGAGGGGTACGCCCTGTCGCTTCAACACCGGCAGGATGGCGGTCAACTCTTCCGACTCGCCACTATTGGAAATCGCCAGCACCAGATCGGCAGGGGTGATCATGCCCAGATCGCCGTGGCTCGCTTCAGCCGCGTGGACAAACATGGCCGGTGTGCCGGTCGAGGCCAGTGTGGCCGCCATCTTGCGTCCGATATGGCCGCTCTTGCCCATGCCCATCACCACGACCCGCCCCTCCAGGTTCAGCATCCGGCGCACCGCTTCGGCGAAACTGTCGCCGATACGCTGGCGCAGGCCCAGCACCGCCCCCGCTTCGATCTCAAGGGTCTCGCGCGCCAGCCCGATGGCCTTGGCCGCATCAAATTTTCGGTCCTGATTTTTCGGAGGGGTCATGTCTCCATTCTATCGAGCGCGGCTCACCTTGCTAGTATGCGGGTATGAGCGCGCTTGAACTGACCCTTCTGTATCTGCTGGCTGCCGTGCTTGGCGTGGTGGTTTTTCGCTCCCTCAAGCTGCCGCCCATGCTGGGCTACCTCGTTGTTGGGATCGTGATTGGCCCCAATGCTCTCGCCCTGGCTCATAACTCGGCCGGCATACGGCACCTGGCCGAATTCGGCGTGGTGTTCCTGATGTTTGCCATCGGCCTTGAATTCAGCCTGCCCAAGCTGCGCGCCATGCGCCACCATGTGTTTGGCCTGGGTCTGCTGCAGGTGCTGCTGACCATGGCGCTGACCGCCCTGGGCTCCCTGCTGTTGGGACTGTTGGTACCCACGCTCTGGCAGACCAGTTGGCAGGCGGCGCTCGCGCTCGGTGGCGTCATGGCCATGAGCAGCACGGCCATCGTGGTCAAGCTGATGGCCGAGCGCATCGAGTTGCAGAGCGAGCACGGCATGCGTGTCATGGGTGTCCTGCTGTTCCAGGATCTGGCCGTAGTGCCCCTGCTGGTGCTGATTCCCGCGCTGGGTAGCCCGCCCAACGAACTGTTCACGGCCCTGGGTCTGGCCCTGCTCAAGGCCACGGTTCTGGTGACCCTCCTGCTGGTCGGCGGCCAGCGCGTGATGCGCTGGTGGCTCACGCTGGTGGCGCGGCGCAAAAGCGATGAATTGTTCATGCTCAACCTTCTTCTCGTCACGCTGGGTCTGGCCTGGCTGACCGAGCAGGCCGGACTGAGCCTGGCGCTGGGCGCTTTCATCGCCGGCATCCTGATTTCGGAAACCGAATACAAGTACCAGGTTGAGACGGATATCCGGCCCTTTCACGATGTTCTGCTCGGCCTGTTCTTCATCACCATTGGCATGATGCTGGACTGGCGCATCGTGTTCGAGCGCTGGCCCCTGGTGCTGATGCTGATCGCCGTTTCAGTGCTGCTCAAGCTCGCGCTGGTGACATGGCTCACACGCGCCCTTGGCGCCACCATGGGCGCCTCTTTGCGGACCGGCCTGTACCTGGCCCAGGCTGGTGAGTTCGGCTTTGTGCTGCTGTCGCTGGCACAGCCACTGATCGCCCCCGCGCTCCTGAATCCGATTCTGGCGTCCATGGTGCTGTCCATGCTGGCCACGCCCTTCATCATCAAGTACAGCAACACCATTGTCCTCAAGCTGGTATCCAGCGAGTGGCTGCAGCAGTCCTTGCAAATGACTACGATTGCCCGTAAATCGATCAACATCAACAAACATGTGATCATTTGCGGCTATGGTCGCTGTGGCCAGAACCTGGCACGCATCCTTGACAGCGAAAACATCCCCTACATGGCGCTCGATCTGGACCCCGACCGGGTCCATCAAGCCACGGCGGCCGGTCATTCCGTCGTCTTTGGGGATGCGTCCCGGCCCCAGGCCCTGATCGCGGCCGGCCTGTCCCGCGCCAGTGCCGTGGTGGTGACCTATCTGGATGTTCCGGGAACCATGAAACTGCTGGCCAATGCCCGCGCTCATGCCCCTCAGATTCCCGTCATCGTGCGCACGCAGGACGACCTGGATCTTGAAAAGCTTCAGCGCGCCGGCGCCACGGAAGTCGTGCCCGAAGCCATTGAAGGCTCCCTCATGCTGGCCAGCCATGCGCTGGCGCTCGTCGGCGTACCCATGCGTCGGGTGATCCGCATCGTGCAGGACCAGCGCGATGCCCGTTACAACCTGCTGCGCGGCTATTTCCACGGGGCGGATGACCATGCCGCCGATGAAAATGCCCAGGAAAGGCTCGCCAGCATCACTTTGCCCGCCGGTTCGTTTGCCATCGGCCGGCACCTCAGCCAGCTCGCTCCGCTGTTGCCTGGCAATCGCGTGGTCAACCTGCGGCACCACAGCGGCAAGAACATCGCCCCCGACAGCGACCCGCTGGTCGAGGCCGGCGATACCCTGGTGCTGTCGGGCAAGGTGGAGGCGCTGTCTCTTGCGGAGGAAAAACTGCTCCGGGGATAAGCCCTTGTCGTTCTTTGTGTACCATGAGATCCGGCCACCCGATATCAGGCAACCCATGCAGAACTTCAGCGTCAGCCAGTACCTCAAGGATCACATCCGTACCGTGCCCAATTGGCCCGCGCCCGGCATCCAGTTTCGCGACATCACACCGTTGCTGCAAAACCCGAAGGTATTTCGCGTCCTGATCGACGCGTTTGTCCATCGCTACATGGACCCCTCCCTGCGGCCTGATGTGGTGGCCGGCCTCGATGCCCGCGGCTTCATCCTCGGCTCGGTGGTGGCCTATGAACTCAACGTGGGCTTCGTTCCCATCCGCAAGAAGGGCAAGCTGCCTTTCAGCACGGTGGAAGAAACCTACGAACTGGAATACGGCAGCGCCACCGTCGAACTGCATACCGATGCCGTCAAGCCCGGGGAACGGGTGCTGCTGATCGATGACCTGATCGCCACTGGTGGCACCATGATGGCCGGCAAGAAGCTGCTGGAAAAATTGGGCGCACAAGTCATGGAGGGTGCCGCCATCGTGGATCTCCCCGAGCTTGGCGGTTCGCGAAAGCTCCGCGAGGCCGGTCTTGCGCTGTTCACCCTGGTCAACTATGACGGCGATTGAGTTGGCCGGGCGATCGGACTAGTTCAAATCCCCGTATTGGGTGTTGCTCAGGGGAGAACTTTTTTCCACTGAATCCACGGTCCCGGTATCCTGGAAATCGCGCCCGCGCGCTGCTGTTTTGCTGTTTTTCCCTGCCTGCTCCTGCAATTGCGTATCCGCAAAATCGGCATGGAGTGCGGGATTGCGGCGCCAGGCTTTGATCGGCTTTTCTGCCGGCGCTGGCACCTCTGTATGGACCCGTGTTGCCAGCGCCTGTTTGAACGCGGCCACCTCGTCCTCCTGGATGGGCTCGAAACGTCCGGCCGGCCGAAGCGGGACTTGGGCTGCGGGCGCTAGTTGGGAAGCATCCCTCTCCGCCGTGTGCCTGGGCTGATGCAACTGCCCGCCGGAAGCGGGCACGTTAATGCGCCAGTAAACCGCCTTCACGACGATGTCATGGCGCGCCTTGGCATTTTGTGTGACGACGGATTCAATCTCCGCCAGGCGGCGGGTCTCTGCTGCCAATTCCTGGGGCAAGTCCATCATGATCAGGTATTGCCGACCGCGCGGATCCAGTGACAGCACCTTGTATTGGTAGCTGGACGAGAGCATGCCCACCCGTGCCATGGATTCGCGCACCACGGCGTAGAGCAACTCCCGGCGCTCCAGCCGCAAGTTCTTGCGATCTGCGGCGTGGCCGCCTAGCGACGGAATACTGGGCAGGGAGTCGGGCGGCCCGTTGCCCGTTGCTTGCCCAGAGGCTGCTTTGGCCGGCTTCTTTTTTGAAAACAGATTGTCAAGCAGTGTCATTTATCTCTTTCATAAACCCCCCGGCTATTGCGCTCGCCGGTGACCAGGATGTCAGATAGGTTAACGCTCATCCTGTCAGCGTCCTGCTGACACGTCACAGCGTGTGGCGTGCGGACCTTGTTCGCGGGCTGATGACCTCTGGGGACAGATTATCCCGTTCTGGCGAATGCCAGCGTAAGCAATTGTTTCGCTCTCTGGCTGGCCTCAGGTCACGGCAATACGCTTGCGCCGGTCAAGCACCCGCGATGAAACCAGTCCGCCCAGCGCCATCGCGACCGCCAAGGCCACCGCGGGTTGCCGGTTCGACATTTCGCTGAAACGTATCGGTGTCAGGCCCCACACCCGGCTCGCACTGGCGGCCTGTATGGTCGCCTTTCTTGGCAAATGTGAAAAAAAGCTGCCCTCACCCACGGCCGATCCGGGCCCGACAATGGCCAGCCGTACCCGTCCGGTTTTATCTTCGTAATGGACCGTCAAGCTGCCGTCTTCGACAAAATAAACGGTTCGCTCGTTCGATCCCTGGGCACTCAGTACGTGGGCTTGCGCCAGCGTTATAGGCTGCAGGTAAGTCGCCAGCAATTCCCAATGCGCCGGCTTGATGTATTGGCCCAGCGCCGTCTCGCTCTCGTTTTGCATGCAGGCCACGACCAAGCGCTTGATATCGGGCTTGCCTTCCGATTCAGATTTGAATTCCATAGTTTTTCACCTTACGCGGTTTTGCCGCACTCGACAAGCTGGGAATGCCCGGTAGCGCGCTCGGGAAACCCATTCCTTTTCGCACCGTGTCTGTTTATTTTCCAATGCAAAAACTTGAAAAAATCACGCCCAGCAGATCGTCCGAAGTGAACTCCCCGGTGATTTCGTTCAAGGCGTTTTGCCCCAGACGCAGTTCTTCGGCCAGCAACTCGAGCAACTGGGCCTGCGCGACCAACTGCGCCGCCGCCGTTTCCAGATGGGTTTTGACCCGCTGCAGTGCCTGCACATGCCGCGCCCGGGCGATATAAACCCCTTCCGGGGCCGCCTGCCAACCGGCCAGTTCCAGCAGTTTTTGTCTCAGCTCCGCCAGACCGGCGCCGGTTTTCGCCGACAGGGCCAGCCCGGTTTTCGGTGCCGCAACGCCTGCGGCGTCGATCTTGTTCCACACATCCAACACCGGCACGCGCGCCGGCAACATCTGGACCAAAGTGCGGGCAATCGCCGCATCAGCCTGCTGGTATCTGTCCGTACCGGATCGCGTCAGGTCATGCAGGAACAGCACGGCGTCCGCGGCCCCGATTTCCGTCCAGGCCCGCGCAACTCCAATCTTTTCGACCTCATCCTCGCTGTCCCGCAGCCCTGCGGTGTCAATGACATGGATCGGCACGCCGTCGATCTGGATGGTCTGCTGCACCTTGTCGCGCGTGGTGCCTTCGACCGGCGTGACAATGGCGAGTTCGGCGCCAGCCAAGACATTGAGCAGGGAGCTTTTGCCGGCATTGGGCTGGCCGGCAATCACCACCTTGATGCCTTCGCGCAGCAAGGCCCCCTGGCGCGCATGCTGCATGACGGCATCGAGTTGTTGACGCAGGCGGGTTAGTTGTCCCTGAGCATCGGCCTTTTGCAGAAAGTCGATTTCCTCCTCGGGAAAATCCAGCGTGGCCTCCACCAGCATGCGCAAGTGGATCAGCGCATCGCGCAGGCCATGAATCTCGCGCGAAAATTCGCCCGCCAGCGAGCGGCTGGCACTGCGCGCGGCAGCTTCAGTACTCGCGTCGATCAGGTCGGCAATCGCCTCGGCCTGCGCCAGGTCGATCTTCCCGTTCAGAAACGCCCGCTCGGTGAACTCGCCTGGCCTCGCCAGGCGCAGTCCCGCCAGACGGGGCTGCCCGCTCGCGGCATCGGGCTCGGCCGCCACTTGCAGACAGCGCGCCAGCAACAACTGCAGCACAACCGGCCCGCCATGTGCCTGCAACTCCAGCACGTCTTCGCCCGTATAGGAATGGGGCGCGGCAAAGTAGATCGCCAGACAGTGGTCAATGGGCAAACCATCAGCTGCGCGCAAGGGCAGGTAGGTCGCCTCTCGGGGCTTGGGTGTGCGGCCGCACAGGGCGGCGATCAAGGCCCCCAGCCCGCGCCCCGATAGCCGCACAATCCCGACCGCCCCGCGACCGGGCGCGGTGGCGATGGCGGCGATGGGGTCAGGCTGGCGGGCAGGCATGAGGAATAAGGGCCGCTTGCGCGGCCCTTTTCATCTTATCGGAACTTGGGCAAATTGAACTGCGGCGGCACACCCATTCGGGTGTTGATCAGCCACTGCTGGGCAATCGACAGGATGTTGTTGGTCAGCCAGTACATCACCAGGCCGGCCGGGAAGACGAAGAACATCACACTGAAAACCAGCGGCATGATCCACATCATCTTGGCCTGCATCGGGTCCGGCGGCGCCGGGTTGAGTGCGGTCTGCAACATGGTGCTCAGGGTCATCAGCAGCGGCAGGATGTAGTACGGATCCTTGGCTGACAGATCGGTGATCCACAGGATCCATGGCGCGTTGCGCATTTCAACGCTGGACAGCAGCACCCAGTACAGGGAAATGAATACCGGAATCTGGATCATGATCGGCAGGCAGCCGCCCATCGGGTTGACCTTTTCCTCGCGGTAGATGCGCATCATCTCCTGTTGCATCTGCTGCGGGTTGTCCTTCAGACGCTCACGCATTTCCATGATGCGCGGGTTGATCGCCTTCATCTTGGCCATGCTGGCATAGGCTTTGGCATTGAGCCAGTAGAAAGCCATCTTGAGCAGGACCACCAGGGCCACAATGGACCAGCCCCAATTCTGCAGCGCGCCATGAAGTTTATCGAGCAGCCAAAATAGCGGCTTGGCCAGGATGGTCAACATCCCGTAGTCCTTGACCAACTCCAGCCCAGGATACAGCGTCTCAAGCACCTTTTCTTCCTGAGGACCCACAAACAGGGTCGCATCCATCTCCTTGCGGGCACCTGGCGCCAGCACATCGAAGTTGCTGATCATCCCGACGGCATATTGCGCCGGGTTGGTGTCGGGGAGTTTGCGCACAAAGTTTTCACGCGCGATGCCGTCCGCCAGCACCCACGCCGATACAAAGTAGTGCTGGACCATGGCCACATAGCCGCTGCTTGAATTCTTGTCGATCTCAGCCTTGTTGTTATCAATATCCTTGAACTCGACTTTGTGGTACTTCTTCGCCTCCGTATAGATGGCTGGGCCGGTATACGAGGAGGGGCCCATCATGGACCCATTGGGTTGAACAAAGCCGTCACGCACCAGTTGCAAATACAAGCCGGGTGATACCGGCGTGTTGCCGGTGTTGATGACCTCGTGTTTGACCCCAATCGCATAGCTGCCACGCTTGAGGGTGTAGGTCTTGATCAGCTTGACGCCGCCGACGTCGGGAGATTCGAATTTCACGACCAGTTCATTGCTGCCGTCCTTGAGCTCGCGCTCCGCGGATACAACCGTCATCACGGTCTTGTGCGTGGGGAAGGCGCCGCCCGCGGTGCCGGCAATCAGGCCGGTCTGGGCCAGGTAGACCCGGTCCTTGTTTTGCTCGAGCAGGACAAAGTTTTTGCTCTTCTCCGTCAAATCGCGATGCTTGAGAAACTCCGTCTCAACCAGCGAACCGCCTTCGGTGTCAAAGATCAGCTTCATGACGTCCGTGCTCACCTCCACGCGTTCCCGCATCGGGGACGGCTGGGCCGCTTCACCCGCCGCAATCTGGCTGCTACCCGTGCCTGCGGGGCTACTGGTTACAGGTGTGCCGGTCGTACTGGCAGCGGGCGCAGGGGGTGCAACGACGCCGGGTCTGGTCGGGCTTGGGAAGAAAGTGGCCTTGTGGCCGTTATGCACTTGCCACTGGTCCCACAGCAGGACCATGGAAAAGCCAAAGATCACCCACAAAATGGTGCGGCGAATATCGTTCATGAAGACTTCTTTTCAGAGGGAGTGGAAAGCAGGCGGGTAAAAAGCCGCGGAATTTCAGCGGGCACCGGATCATGCCCGCCAGCGCACCAGGGATGGCAGCGCAGCAAGCGCCTGAGCGTGAGATAGCTGCCGGCCGCTGCGCCATGTTGTTGCAGCGCGGCCAGGGAATACAGGGAACAGGTGGGTTCGAACCGGCAGGAGGAACCTAGCCAGGGACTCAGCAGCAGACGGTAGGCCTTGACCAGACCCATCAACATGTTTCTGATCATGCACAAACCCCCGGCGCCGGCAGCAGGACTTTGCTGAACAACAACTCAATTTCAGACCTGACGGCTGTTTTGAGTTGGTCTGAGCTGGCGCTTGTGAATTGCTGGCGGTCAAAGCCGGCACGCAGACGAACCACATGGGCCGCTTTGGGTAGCCTGGTCTCCAAGCTGCTGGCCACGCTGTAGATCTGGCGCTTGATCAAATTTCGTGTCACGGCCCGCTTGGCCCAGCGCTTGGGAACCATGGCGCCGAGCCAGGCCCCGTTGGCGCTGAAAAGCCCCGGCTGGCGTTTTGACGAATCGGACGGCGCAGCATCCGACACATCCAGGGCCGAGCTATGCATGGCGAAGTGTGCCGTTCGGGCAACCGTCGCCCCTGCCAGTACGGCCTGAAACTGCTCTCGGGTTTTCAGCCGCTGCACTTGCAAGGCGCGCCGGAATGGTCTGTCAGCGGTGCGCTAAACAGAGCCCGTATCAGACAGCCAGGCGCTTGCGGCCCTTGGCGCGGCGTGCGTTGATCACGGCACGACCACCACGGGTCTTCATGCGGACCAGAAAGCCATGGGTACGTGCACGGCGGATTTTGGAAGGTTGGTAAGTACGTTTCATCTTGAAATCCTAGGAAGTTCTGCTTCGGGTGCGGTATTTTTTTCAGGCCCAACGTCCACAAAGCTGGACCAGCCACCGTCTAATTGCCCTGAATCACAATCAGGGAAACCAAAGATTATCGCAAATTTATCCAATCCTGGCAATGCCTTGCGCTTGAATTGTCAGGTCGCGCTCAAAGTTCGACCATCTCTCGAAATATTTGTGGATAAATCCTTGATAAATTACAATTCGCTCTGCTTCAATCGATAACTATCCACAGAAAAAAACCACGCACCATGGCAGAGGGACAATTCAACAGCCACCCAGGCGCAGTTGGGAACGAAGCGGGGCAAAGTCTGTGGCAGACCTGTGTAGATCAACTGGCCCAGGAACTGCCGGAACAGCAGTTCAACACCTGGATCAAGCCCCTGACGGCGCAGGTTGCCGACGACTTTTCCAAAGTCACTCTTTTCGTTGTCAACCGATTCAAGCTCGACTGGGTGCGGGCCCAGTACAGCAACCGGATCGCCACGCTTCTGGAGAAGATTTACGGCCAGCCCGTGTTTGTTGAGTTGGCACTTACCCCCAGAGAAAATGGCAACCGGACAAGACCGACTCAAAACGATCTGGATTCCTTGCCTTCTGAAGAATCGCCTGAAATTGGTGTGGAAAAACTGGCTGGTGGGACCAAGAACCGGCTGAACACGGCGCTGACTTTCGATACCCTGGTGGAGGGCACGGCCAACCGGATGGCACGGGCAGCAGCCATGCACGTGGCCAGTTCGCCCGGCCAGCTGTACAACCCGCTCTTTATCTATGGCGGCGTCGGTTTGGGTAAAACCCACCTGATGCATGCGGTCGGCAACAAGCTGCTGGCTGAGCGACCGAATGCCAAAGTTCTCTACATCCATGCCGAGCAATTCGTCTCGGATGTGGTTAAGGCCTACCAGCGCAAGACTTTCGATGAATTCAAGGACAAGTACCACTCCCTGGACCTGCTGCTGATTGACGATGTCCAGTTCTTTGCCAACAAGGAGCGGACCCAGGAGGAGTTTTTCAACGCCTTTGAGGCCTTGCTGGCCAAGAAATCACACATTGTGATGACCAGTGACACCTACCCCAAGGGCCTGCCCGACATTCATGAGCGGCTGGTTTCCCGTTTTGACTCCGGTTTGACCGTCGCCATCGAGCCGCCGGAACTGGAAATGCGTGTCGCCATCCTGATCAACAAGGCCCATGCCGAAGGCACCGAAATGCCGGAAGAAGTCGCCTTCTTTGTCGCCAAAAACGTGCGCTCCAACGTGCGCGAGCTCGAAGGTGCCTTGCGCAAGATCCTGGCCTATTCACGCTTCAACCAGAAAGAAATCTCCATTCAACTCGCCCGCGAGGCGCTGCGCGATCTGCTGTCGATCCAGAACCGGCAGATTTCCGTCGAAAACATCCAGAAGACCGTCGCCGACTATTACAAGATCAAAGTCGCCGACATGTACTCCAAGAAACGTCCCGCCAGCATTGCCCGACCGCGCCAGATTGCCATGTACCTGGCCAAGGAATTGACGCAAAAAAGTCTGCCCGAAATAGGTGAACTGTTTGGCGGCCGGGATCACACCACGGTACTGCATGCCGTGCGCAAGATTTCTGGTGAACGCCAGCAACTCACAGAACTGAACCAGCAATTGCACGTTCTGGAACAAACGCTCAAAGGTTAAGGGGACGATGGTGATCAGTTATTCAATAAACAAGAACCCTGTGGATAGTTTTGGCACAACTATGCAGTTATCCACAGGCTGGATAGTTTTTTCAAAGTTGTTCATGTTTGGAGCACATCTGAAAAGCAGGCTGCACACAGTCTTCAAAAGCAGGCAAGTCGTTGATAAAAAAAGAGAAAATGGCGCTATCCACAAAAATAAGCGCCCCTTATCTACTACTACTAGTTTGAAATAAAGAAATTAAAGAAGAGGTTGACATGATCGTCCTGAAGGCAACACAAGACAAAGTTCTCTCGGTTTTGCAATCGGTCGCTGGCATCGTGGAGCGCCGGCATACCCTGCCCATCCTGGCCAATGTGATGATTCGCAAAACGGGCAGTGCCTTGCAGTTCACCACCAGCGACCTGGAAATCCAGATCCGCACGACCCAAAACCTGGATGGCGATGCCGGCAACTTCACCACTACCGTGGGAGCCCGCAAGCTGATCGACATCCTGCGCACCATGCCGGCTGACCAGTCGGTGTCTCTCGAGTCGAGCCAGAACAAGCTGATTCTCAAGAGCGGCAAGAGCAAGTTCACGTTGCAGACCCTGCCGGCTGAGGACTTTCCGCTGGTGCAGGAGGCCGCCAACTTTGGCCCCGCTTTTAGCGTGCCGCAAAAGACGCTCAAGGACCTGCTGGGTCAGGTTGCGTTTGCCATGGCAGTTCACGATATTCGCTACTATCTCAATGGCATTCTTTTTGTAGCCGAAGGCAAGCAGTTGAGCCTGGTGGCCACCGATGGCCACCGCCTGGCATTTGCCTCGGCGATGCTGGATGTGGAAGTGCCGCGCCAGGAAGTCATCCTGCCGCGCAAGACCGTGATCGAGATGCAGCGTTTACTCAGTGATGCCGACGGTGCGATTGAAATGCAGTTTGCCAACAACCAGGCCAAGTTCAGCTTTGAAGGCATGGAGTTCGTGACCAAGCTGGTCGAAGGAAAATTTCCAGACTACAACCGGGTTATTCCGAAGAACCACAAGAACATCATCACCCTGGGTCGCCAGTCGCTGTTGGCCAGCCTGCAGCGCACGGCCATCCTGACCAGTGACAAGTTCAAGGGCGTGCGCCTGAACATCGATCCGGGCACCCTGCGCGTAGCCTCCAACAATGCCGAGCAGGAAGAGGCCGTGGATGAGCTGGATATCGATTACAGCGGCGACAGCATCGAGATTGGTTTCAACGTCACTTACCTGATTGATGCCTTGACCAATATGGATCAGGACATGGTGACGGTCGAGCTTTCGGATTCCAACAGCTCGGCCTTGATCACCATTCCCGACAATGCCACTTTCAAGTATGTGGTGATGCCCATGCGCATTTGATGCTGCCTGACCGCAGCGTGCAGCCTGACCCGCAATGAAACCGAAATCATTGCGGGTTTGGTCTTTCAAGAGTTTGAGAAATCGTTAGAGAAGTTTGTCATGTCCGAAGAAAACAAAGTGAATTCATCACTGGATGAAGCAGTTCATACCGGTGAAGGAACCGCTGATAGTTCCAACTTTCAGCCCACAATTGATGCCCACCAGGCGGGCGCATCGGAGGCCTATGGTGAAGGTTCCATCCAGATTCTGGAAGGGCTGGAGGCCGTGCGCAAGCGCCCGGGCATGTACATCGGCGATACGTCGGATGGAACCGGCCTGCACCACTTGGTGTTCGAGGTGGTGGACAACTCGATTGATGAATCCCTGGCAGGCCACTGTGACGATATTCTGGTCACCATCCATTCCGACAATTCCATCAGTGTGGTGGACAACGGGCGCGGCATTCCCACCGGCGTGAAGATGGACGACAAGCACGAGCCCAAGCGTTCGGCCGCCGAAATTGCCTTGACCGAACTGCACGCTGGCGGCAAGTTCAACCAGAACAGCTACAAGGTGTCCGGTGGCCTGCACGGTGTGGGTGTGAGCTGTGTGAACGCCCTCAGCAAGATGCTGCGCCTGACGGTGCGGCGCGACGGCAAAGTGCATGTGCTGGAATTTTCCAAAGGCTTTGTGCAGAACCGCATCACGGAGGTGGTGAACGGCGTTGAAGTGTCTCCGATGAAGATCATTGGTGACACCGAGAAACGCGGCACCGAAGTCCACTTCCTGCCCGATCTTGAAATCTTCCAGACCAATTCGGATTTTCATTACGAAATCCTGAGCAAGCGGCTGCGCGAGCTGAGCTTCCTGAACAACGGCGTCAGGATTCGCCTCAAGGACGAGCGCACCGGCAAGGAAGACGACTTTGCCGGCGCCGGTGGCGTGCAGGGCTTTGTCAACTTTATCAACAAGGGCAAGACGGTGTTGCACCCCAACATCTTCCACGCCATGGGCGACCGCCAGAGCGATCAGAACACCAACATTGGTGTGGAAGTGGCCATGCAGTGGAACAGCGGCTACAACGAGCAGGTGCTGTGCTTTACCAACAATATTCCGCAACGCGATGGCGGCACCCATCTTACCGGCCTGCGTGCCGCGATGACGCGGGTCATCAACAAGTACATTGACGACAGCGAGATGGCCAAAAAAGCCAAGGTGGAAGTCACCGGGGACGACATGCGCGAAGGCCTGTGCTGCGTGCTCAGCGTCAAGGTGCCCGAGCCCAAGTTCTCCAGCCAGACCAAAGACAAGCTGGTGAGCAGCGAGGTGCGCGGCCCGGTGGAAGATATCGTCAGCAAACTGCTGTACGACTACCTGCAAGAGCGCCCGAACGACGCCAAGATCATTGTCGGGAAAATCATCGAAGCCGCCCGCGCCCGCGAGGCCGCGCGCAAGGCCCGCGACATGACGCGCCGCAAGGGCGTACTCGACGGCATGGGCCTGCCGGGCAAGCTGGCCGACTGCCAGGAGAAAGACCCGGCGCTGTGCGAGATCTATATCGTCGAGGGCGACTCTGCCGGCGGCTCGGCCAAGCAGGGCCGCGACCGAAAATTCCAGGCCATCCTGCCGCTGCGCGGCAAGATCCTGAACGTGGAAAAAGCCCGCTACGAAAAACTGCTGACCAGCAACGAAATCCTGACCCTCATCACGGCCCTGGGTACCGGCATTGGCAAGGCCGGCGGCACCACCGGCAGTGACGACTTCAACGTCGCCAAGCTGCGCTACCACCGCATCATCATCATGACCGATGCCGACGTGGACGGCGCCCACATTCGTACCCTGCTGCTGACCTTCTTCTACCGCCAGATGCCCGAGCTGGTGGAGCGCGGCCACATCTACATTGCGCAGCCGCCCTTGTACAAGGTCAAAGCCGGCAAGGAAGAGCTGTACCTGAAGGATGCGGGTGCGCTCGACAGCTTTTTGCTGCGCATTGCGCTCGTCAATGCCTCGGTGCACACCGGCGGCGAAAACGGCACCGTCATCAGTGGCGACACGCTGGCCGAACTGGCCCGCAAACACCAGGTGGCCCAGGCCGTGATTGCACGCCTGCGCAACTTCATGGACGCAGAGGCCTTGCGCGCGCTGGCCGATGGCGTGGCGCTGAACCTGGACACCGTGGCCGATGCCGAGTTGTCGGCCGCGGCCCTGCAAGCCAAGCTGCCGGATGCCGAAGTGGTGGGCGAGTTTGACGCGCGCAATGACAAGCCCATTCTGCGCATCAGCCGCCGCCACCACGGCAACGTGAAAAGCAGCGTGCTCACGCAGGACTTTGTGCACGGTGCCGACTACGCCGCACTGGCCGAGGCGGCCAGCACCTTCAAGGGCTTGCTTAACGAAGGCGCCAAAGTGATACGGGGCGAAGGTGAGCGGCAGAAAGAAGAGCGCGTGAGCGATTTCCGCGAGGCCATGGCCTGGCTGATCACCCAGGCGGAAAACGCCACCGCCCGCCAGCGCTACAAAGGACTGGGCGAGATGAACCCCTCCCAGTTGTGGGAAACCACCATGGATCCGACCGTGCGGCGCCTGCTGCGCGTGCAGATCGACGACGCCATCGAAGCCGACCGCGTGTTCACCATGCTGATGGGTGACGAAGTGGAGCCGCGCCGCGTGTTCATCGAGACCAACGCCCTGCGCGCCGGCAACATCGACATCTGAGCGGGATGAGCAAACCTGAAAACCTGCCGGCCTGCCCCCAGTGCGGCCTGGAAAATACCTATCCGGACGGGGACAACTACGTCTGCCCGGACTGCGGATTCGAGTGGCCAATGGCGCCTGCCGAGGAAGAGGATGCGGGCGAGGGTGACGGCGTCATCCGGGACGCCAATGGCAACCCGCTGGCCGATGGCGATGCGGTCATCCTGACCAAGGACCTGAAGGTCAAGGGTTCCTCCATCGTCCTCAAAAAGGGCACCAAGGTCAAAAGCATTCGTCTGCCGGAAGGCGCGGGTGACCACGAGGTGGACTGCAAGACGGACCAGGGCGGCTTCATGCTCAAGGCCTGTTTCCTTAAAAAGGCCTGAGCCACGGGCCCGGCATGAGCCCCATCGCCGTCATCGACTTCGAGACCACCGGCATCTCGCCGGATCATGGCGACCGGGCGACCGAGGTGGCTATTGTGCTGGTGGAGAACGGCCGCGTGGTGGACCGCTTTCAAAGCCTGATGAACGCCGGCATCCGGATACCCGCCTTCATCACCCAGCTCACCGGCATCAGCAACGCCATGGTCGCGGCTGCGCCCGACGCGGCCCAGGTGATGGCGGATGCCAGCCGCTTTGTCGGCAATGCGCCCATGGTGGCGCACAACGCGGCGTTCGACCGCAAGTTCTGGGTGGGGGAGTTGGCGCGCCTGGGGTTGCCGGCGGCGCAGCCGTTTGCCTGCACGCTGCTGGTTTCGCGCCGGCTTTATCCGCAGGTGTCCAATCACAAGCTGGGCACCTTGGTGGACTATCACCATCTGCCTCGCACCGGCGACGCGCACCGGGCGCTGGCCGATGCCGAGATGGCCGCAGCTTTACTGGGCCAGATTCAGCGCGACCTGCGCACCCGCCATGGCCTGAGCCAGCCGGACCATGCGCTGTTGATGGCGTTGCAGCGCTGTGCCAAGCCTGCGGTCAGCCGGCTGATGGCGCAGTACGCGCAGGCCTGAAATGACTGGAAATCAGTTGGGCCGGCGCGACGGCATCGGGCCACGGCCTTCGATGTGGCGGAAATTGATGCGGCCCTTGCTCAGGTCGTAGGGCGACAGCTCCAGCGACACGCGGTCGCCCGCCAGAATGCGGATATGGTTCTTGCGCATCTTGCCGGCTGAATAGGCGATCAACTGGTGACCGTTGTCCAGCGTCACACGAAAACGGGTGTCGGGCAACACCTCGTTCACGATGCCCATCATCTCGATCAGATCTTCCTTGGCCATGGTGTGTTCCTGTAAGGGTTGATTATCAGTGAGAACGCGTGCTTGCACGCACCCAGTCGATGCCTTGCTCAATGGCATAGCGCGCGGCGGCGTCATGCGAGGGGAATTCGTTGTGGAAGCGCATCACGCGGTCGGTGGACGCGCTGCCGCGCCCGCTGGCGATGGACACCTGGGCCGCAAACTGGCCGCACTCCAGTTGCCGGGGGCAGGCTGCGATGCGGTATTTGCCCATGGTGATGGGGGAATGTCTTGTTGTGTTGGTATGAATCATCAAAAAAGTAAACGGCGCGGGCCTTTTGGCTCACTACGCCCGAAAGCTAAAACTGGCATCCCCTCATGCCGGGGTGTCCACCTGACCAACCTGGCTGCCCAGCCCGCAGGGGCTGGAGAGCCAGGGCACGAGCCACAGCAGGGGCATCGTGAACAGAAGGAAAAAAGCCGCTGTGCCGTGAGAAGGCTGGTGTGGCGCGCAATGGAGGGGCTGGACTGGCAACCCCTCTGCCGGGGGCGTATGCGTCACAGCAGGTGTGCGGCAACGCGGTCAGTCGCCTAAAGCGATGGGCTAATGTACCACGATTTGAGGAATCGCGGCGGTGAGGAGGCCAAGGGCATGCGGAGAACCGGGCGCTCAAGATGCGTGCGACCGGGCAGACAGGAGGACTTTGCTGGCTCGGCGGACTTGCCCGCATAATCAACTTCCGAGGTTTGGTCCGGCGGCAGTGAGGACGGAATGGCCGGGCGGCGACATCTGAACAGGCACCATGACAGAAAAAAAACCATTCGAAATTGCGCGCGAAGCACTCAAGCAGCTGACGGCCAGAAAGCTGGTGCCCACGCCGGTCAATTACCAGTCGCTCTACAACGAGATTGCCGGCTTGCCCAATGTGCCGTCTTTTCCGGAAGACCCGCTGCGCCAGATCGCGCAGGCCCTGCCCTCCCGCAACCCCGGGCAGCAAAAGCAGAAGAGCCTGCTCGAATACGCCATTGGCCAGCGCAACTGGCCGGGCGTGCAAAGCGCGCTGGTGACCTATGCCGGCTTTGGTGTGTCGGGTGCGGCGCCCAGCGAGACTGCGCCGGCGCCGTTGACCGCGCCGGCCCCCAACATTGCGGCCCTGACGTCGGAGTTCATGGAGCAGATCGCCCGAATGGTGGAGAACACCCTGCCCGCGCTGGGCACGGACGACGCCCGTTTTCTGGAGCAGGTGCAAAAGCTGTTGCTGACCATGCGCGATCCGGCGGCCGAGGTGACGAGCATCAAGACGATGCTGGCGAACTTCAGCCATCGCCTGTCCTTTGCGGCCGAAGACCAGGCCGAGATCAAGGCCACGCTGCTCAAGCTGCTGCACCTGATCATCGAGAACATCGGCGAGCTGAGCGTGGACGACAGCTGGCTCAAGGGCCAGACCGATGCGCTGATGGCCGCGGCCACGCCGCCGCTGACGCTGCGCCGGCTCGACGATGTGGAGCGCCGGCTCAAGGACGTGATCTTCAAGCAGACCGAGGCCAAGGGCCGCGCGCTGGAAGCGCAGGATGAACTGCGCGCGATGCTGGCGACCTTTGTCGAACGTCTTTCGAAAATGGCGGAGTCGAGCAGCACTTACCACGGCAAGATGGAAGAGAGCGTGCGCCAGATCGAGCAGGCCAAAAAAATCGAAGAGATTGCACCGGTGCTCAAGGCGGTGATCGACGCCACGCGGGTCATGTCCAACGAGACGCTGCATGTGCGCGACGAACTGCGCGCCATGCGTGAAAAAACACAGGTCACAGAAGCCGAACTGGTCAAGCTGCACAAGGAACTTGATCGCGTCAGCGCCCAGGCCCGGCACGACACGCTGACCGGCGCACTCAACCGGCAGGGGCTGGACGAGGCGCTGAACCGCGAGATCTCCAGCGTGCGACGCAAGGAATCGCCGCTGTGCGTGGGCCTGCTGGATATCGACAACTTCAAGCAGCTCAACGACGCCAAGGGCCATGCCACGGGTGACGCCGCGCTGGCGCACCTGGCCAGCGTGGCGCGTGAGTGCATGCGCCCGCAGGATACGCTGGCGCGCTATGGCGGCGAGGAATTCGTGCTGCTGCTGCCGGATACGCCGCTGGACAAGGGCATCGAGGCCATGACCCGCCTGCAGCGCGAACTGACCAAGCGCTTTTTCCTGGCGGGCAACGAGAAGATCCTGATCACCTTCAGCGCCGGGGTGGCGCAGGTGGCACCGGATGAGACCGGCGCGGACGCCATCAAGCGAGCCGATCAGGCCATGTACCTGGCCAAGCGCGCGGGCAAGAACCGGGTGTTGGGCGCCTGAGACCCATCGAAAGAGGCAATACCATGACGTACCTGATTCTGGGCCTGATCACTTTCCTGGGCGTGCATTCGGTGCGCCTGGTGGCCGATGACTGGCGCACGCGCACCCGTCGGCGCTTGGGTGTGGGCATCTGGAAGGGTTTGTATTCACTGGCCTCGCTGGCGGGGCTGGCCCTGGTGGCTTGGGGCTTTGATGCCGCACGCGAGCAGCCGCTCCTGCTCTGGTCGCCGCCGGTGGCCATGCGGCATCTGGCGGCCTTGTTGACGCTGCTGGCGTTTGTGCTGCTGGCGGCGGCCTATGTGCCGGGCAATGGCATCAAGGCGCGCTTGCATCACCCCATGGTGCTGGGGGTGAAGGTGTGGGCCCTGGCCCACCTGCTCTCCAACGGCATGCTGGCGCACGTGGTGTTGTTCGGCTCGTTCCTGATCTGGGCGGTGCTTGATTTCCGGGTGGCGCGCCGGCGCGACCGAGCGGCCGGGACGGTTTACCCGGCGGGCAACAGCCGGGCCACGGCCATTGTGGTGGCGCTGGGCGCGGCGGCCTGGGCGGTGTTTGCCTTCGGCCTGCATGGCCTGCTGATCGGCATCAAGCCGTTCGGTTGAGACTTATTTTTCCAGTACCCACTGGATGATGTACTTGGCGACAAAGCCGACCATGCCAAAGGCCAGTCCGAGAAAAATCACAAAGGTGCCGAAGCGGCCGGCCTTGGATTCCCAGGCCAGGTGGCCGATGATGAACAGCATGTAGAGCATGAACGCCCCGACGCCGAAGGTCAGGCCGAAGCCGGCAATCTGTTCTTCGGTGTAGCCAAACATCGCGCTAGTTCCCGTGTGGCGCGCGTTCGGGCAGGGCCGAGGCATCCACCAGTTCACGATAGGCATGCCAACTGGCGTGGCCCAGCATGGGGATGACGGCGATCAGGCCGAGCAGGGCAGAACACAGGCCGAGCAGGCTGAACCCCATGATGAGCGCGGCCCACCAGGCCATGGGCACGGGGTTGGCCAGCACGGTGTGCCAGCTGGTGACCACGGCCTGCAACACGCTCACGCGGCGGTCCAGCAGCAGGGGCAGGGCAATGGCGCTGGAAGCAAACATGGGCGCGGCCATCAGGCCGCCCAGGCCCAGCCAGATTTCGAACAGCCAGTTGTCGCGGGCCAGCACGACAAAGCGCAGGAAGTCCAGCGGCTTCTCGATCGGCACCGGAGACAGCAGGGTGATGAGGGCGGCCGAGGTCAGCATCCAGCCCGTGCCGGCCAGGCCCAGCAGCAGGCCGAACTGCACCAGCCGCCAGTCCTTGCCGTCGCGGGCACTGCCGTGGCGGCGCCAGCTCAGCCAGGTGTGCAGCACCAGCCGCCAGGAGGTTTTTTCACCGCGCTCCACCGCCCGGCTCAGCGCATACAGCCCGGTGGCGAGCACCGGCGCCACCACCAGAAAGCCGGAGAAGGCGCCCGCCAGCAGCCAGAACTGGTTGCGTGCCAGCCCCATCAGCAGCAGGCCGAACACACACAGCACCAGACCATGGGCAAAACTGACCCAGCCGCAGCGGCCGATGTCCCGCCAGCCCAGCACCAGCCAGCGCATGGGTTGATGGATGTCGATGGTTTTGACGGGAATCGTTATCTGCTTGTACATGAGTCCTGGGGCCGGTGAATTCAGGGTTTATTTTTATTCCTTGCGCGGTCCCTGCGGCCCACGGCGGTGGAAGGGCCGCCCGGTATTGGCGTCAAAGGTTTTCTTCTGCTCGGCCGAGAGGGTGGCATAGAAGGCCCGGGTGGCGTCTTCGCGTTTGTCCATTTCGGCCTCGCGCAGCTTGCGCAGTTCACGCATCTTGTCCAGGCGCTCGGGGGTGGTGAGCTTGTCGATGTCGGCGCGGTTCGGGCGCTGGACATTGGCCGGCGGCTTCATGGCGGCGAGGTAGGTAGTCCAGGCGCCTTCCTGCTCCGGGCTGAGCTTGAGCTTGGCCTTGATGTCGGCGACGCGTTGCCCCCGGTGCTCCTGCATGCGGGCGCGCAGGTCGCTGTTGGGCCCGGGGCCGCCCGCTCCGGGTCCCGGACCGGCGGCGGGCTGCGCCTGGGACAGGACGGTGAAGGAGGCCAGCAGGCTGGTGAGCAGAATGGTTTTGATAACGGGTTTCATGAGAACTCCTTGAAAAACCTGGTGCCCTCAGATGGGCCACAGGGTGGAGACAGTGTCGAATGCCTCTGTATCTGCCGGATGACGTCTCGCGAAGCGCTTGTAAAGTTTTGCGAGCAAAAAATCAGGCCAGCCGGCCGTTCTGGAAATCTTCCACGGCGGTCATCAGTTCTTCGCGGGTGTTCATGACGAAGGGTCCGTACTGGGCAATCGGCTCGCGCAGCGGATGGCCGGCAATCAGCAGGGCGCGCGCCGGGGCGCTGCCGGCGTCGGCTTGCAAGCGCACGCCATCGCCCGTGTTTTCCAGAATCGCCATCCGGTGCAGCGGCACGGGGGTGGCTTTTTCTTCGCCGTCCACCACATGCACCGTGCCGCGGTACACGTAGAGGAAAGCATTGTGGAGGGCGGGCAGCGTCTGGGTAAAGCTGGCGCCAGTCGCCGGGAAATGCAGGTCCAGGTACAGCGGGTCGGTCGGATACTCGGCCGCCGGCCGCTGCATGGCGCCGGCCACGCCATGGCTGCTGCCGGAGATGACCCGTACCCGCACGCCGCCGCGGTTGTCCTGGCCCTCGCCGACCGGCGTGGTGAATTCGGGGATGTCCGCACTCTGGATGTCGCGGTACCAGGGCGTGCACAGCTTGCTTTTGCCGGGCAGGTTGAGCCAGAGCTGGAAGCCCTCCATCACGCCCTGCTCCTGCTCGGGCATCTCGCTGTGGATCAGGCCGCGCCCGGCGGTCATCCACTGCACGCCGCCGTTTTGCAGCAGGCCCTCATGACCGGCGCTGTCCTTGTGGCGCATGCGGCCGGCGATCATGTAGGTCACGGTCTCGAAGCCGCGGTGCGGGTGGTCGGGGAAACCGGCGCCATAGTCCTTGGGGTCGTCGCTGGCGAAGTTGTCCAGCATCAGGAAGGGGTCGAGCCGGCGCTGCAGTTCGTGCGTGAGCACGCGCGTGAGCTTGACGCCGGCGCCGTCGGTGGTGGGCTGGCCGGTGATGAGGCGCTCGACCCGGCGCGGGCTGTTCACAATGGGGGTTTTCATGTCTAAAGGGCTTCTCGCCCCTGGATGGTGGGTGTATGGCGCTACCCAATAGATAGCGCCCGGTGGTCTCAGGCGTCGGACGCTTTCTTGACGCTGCAGGTGTTGATGCCCAGCATGGCATAGGGCGGGCACCAGCCCAGCAGGCCGGTGGCCAGCGGCACGACGCCCAGCCAGCCCCACCAGCCCACGGTGTTGGTCGCAGCCAGGGCGATCAGGATGAGTCCTGCAACGATGCGGATGCCGCGTTCAATATTGCCGATATTGGTCTTCATGGTGGTGCTCCTGGGGTGGGTGGAAACCCATTATTGAGGGTGGGCCCGGCTACGTCAACCGGCAACGCGGTCGCGCCGCCCGGGCCGGCTTTCAGGCCGCGACGGCATAGCCCTCTTCGGCAATGGCCTTGGCCAGGGTCGCGCGCGGCTGCTGCGATTGAACCTCCACCTTGTTGAGGCTGCGGTCGATTTTGACTTCGGCTTGCGGGTCCACCTGCTTGATGGCGCGGGTGACGGCTTTTTCACAATGGCCGCAGGTCATGCCGGTGACTTGAAAGGTCTGGTTCATGGGGAATCCTTTGCTTGAATGAAGGGGGCCGGAATGTCTATAAGAATAGCCTGAACCAGGATTTTGCGGGAAGGATCAAAATCAGGCCATGGATGCAACTTCAACCCCCACTCTTGACATCGGCATCGGCGGCATGACCTGCGCCTCCTGCGTCAGCCGCGTCGAGCGCGCGCTGAAAAAAGTGCCCGGCGTGACGGATGCCACCGTCAACCTGGCCACCGAATCGGCCCGGATCCGTTTCGAACCCTCCGAGCAGATGGAAGCCCGCCTGCGCCGCGCCGTGCGCGATGCCGGCTACGAACCGCTGGCGGCCGACGCCATGGACGCGGCGGAGGATGCCTCTGCCTGGGCCGGTTTCCTGCCGGTGGGGGCGGGCTTGGCCCTGTCGGCACCGCTGGTGATCCCCATGCTGGGGGATCTGCTGGGTTGGCACTGGATGCTGCCGGCCTGGGCCCAGTTTCTGCTGGCCACGCCGGTGCAGTTCATCCTCGGTGCACGGTTCTACAAGGCGGGCTGGCATGCGCTCAAGGCGCTGACCGGCAATATGGACCTGCTGGTGGCGATTGGCACCACCGCGGGCTGGGCCCTGTCCATGTGGCTGTGGTTGACGGCGGAACCGCACGCCATGGCGCACCTGTACTTTGAAGCCTCGGCCGTCGTGGTGACGCTGGTGCTGCTGGGCAAATGGCTGGAGGCGCGCGCCAAGCGCCAGACCACGGCCGCCATCCGTGCCCTGCATGCCTTGCGGCCCGATGTGGTGCACCTGATGGGGCCGGAGGGCGAGGTGGATGTGCCGGTGGCCGAGGCGCTGGTCGGTGACAAATTAGTAGTGAGGCCTGGCGAGCGCTTTCCGGTGGACGGCACGCTGCTGGAGGGCCACACGCAGGTGGATGAGTCCATGCTGACGGGCGAGCCGCTGCCGGTCACCAAGGATCCGGGGGCCCGGCTGACCGGCGGCTCCATCAACGGCGAAGGCCGCGTCGTGATGCGGGTCAGCGCCGTGGGCAGCGAGACCGTGCTCTCGCACATCATCCGCCTGGTGGAGGACGCGCAGGCGGCCAAGGCCCCGATCCAGCGGCTGGTGGACCAGGTGTCGGCGGTGTTCGTGCCGGTGGTGCTGGTGCTGGCGATCATCACGCTGCTGGGCTGGTGGCTCAGCGGCCAGCCGTTCGAGCTGGCGGTGATCCGGGCCGTGGCGGTGCTGGTGATTGCCTGCCCCTGCGCCTTGGGCCTGGCCACGCCGGCAGCCATCATGGCCGGTACCGGGGTGGCAGCCAAACACGGCATCCTGATCAAGGACGCGCAGGCGCTCGAACTGGCGCACAAGGTGGACACGGTGGCTTTTGACAAAACCGGCACGCTCACCGTCGGCCAGCCCCGCCTGACGGCGCTGGTCGCCGCCGCCGGCATGAGCGAAGCCGACTTGCTCCAAGCCGCGGCCAGCCTGCAAAGCGGCAGTGAGCACCCACTGGCGCGCGCGGTGGTCACGGCGGCGCAGCAGCGTGGCCTGGTCGTGGCGGAGCCCGACAATGTGCGGGCCGTGCCGGGCCGGGGCAGCGAAGGCGAAGTGGGGGTGACAAGCTACCTGATCGGCAGCCTGCGCTGGATGGAGGAGTTGGGCGTGAGCCTGGGCGCGCTCGCCTCGAAGGCCGCCGAATTGCAGGCGCAGGGCGCGACCGTCTCGGTCATGGTCGAGCGCACCACGGCCGGGCTGACCCTGCGCGCGCTGATGGCCTTTGGCGATGAACCCAAACCGGGCGCCAAAGAGGCCCTCGCCACCTTGCGCGCCCGCGGCATCCGCACCGTGATGATTTCGGGCGATAACCGGGGTGCGGCCGAAGCCATGGCCCGCCGCTTGGGCCTGCGCCCCGAGGCGGGCGAGGTGCTGGCCGAGGTGTTGCCGGGCGACAAGGCTGCCCTGGTGGCCCAGCTCAAGGAGGGCGGGCACACGGTCGCGATGGTGGGCGACGGGGTGAACGATGCGCCGGCGCTGGCGGCGGCCGATGTGGGCCTGGCCATGGGCAACGGCACCGATGTGGCCATGCACGCCGCCGGCATCACCTTGATGCGCGGTGACCCGCAACTGGTGGCGGCGGCGCTGGAGGTGTCGGACCGCACGGTTTCGAAGATCCGGCAGAACCTGTTCTGGGCCTTCATCTACAACGTGGCCGGCATTCCGCTGGCGGCCTTTGGTTTCCTCAACCCGGTGGTGGCCGGCGCGGCCATGGCCATGAGCTCGGTGAGCGTGATGACCAATGCGCTGTTGCTACGGCGCTGGCAGCCGCGCCAGGGATCTGAATAAAGTTTGACCTTTGTCAAGCCGAGCCCGGGGTGGCCATGACAAGCTGGGAAGCATCAACAAAGTTGTTTAGGCGCCAGGAGACCTGTCATGAGCCATGAAAGTATTCGGATCATTCACGATGAACATGCGGCGCTGGCAGCGATGCTGCAGTCCCTGCGCATGATGGTCAAGCGCGGCCCGGGCAGCGAACCCGAGAGTTTCTTCGACGTGCTGCGGGCCATGCTGTTCTACATCGACGAGTTTCCCGAGCGGCTGCACCATACCAAGGAGACCGAGCTCCTGTTTCCGCCCGTTCTGCAACGGGCCCCGCACCTGCGGGAGGCGATTGAACGGCTGGACAAGGACCATGCCCATGGCGAAGCGTCGGTGCGTGAACTCCAGCACCAGTTGCTGGCCTGGGAACTGCTGGGCGAGTCGCGCCGGGGGGTGTTCGAGCAGGCGGCCAACCGCTATCTGGATTTCTACCTGGAGCACATGCGGCAGGAAGAGACGATCATCCTGCCCGAGGCCGAGAAAGTGCTGACCGCGGCCGACTGGAAGGCCCTGGACGCGGCCTTTGCCAGCAACTGCGACCCGCTGACCGGCAAGTACCCGCGCGATCCGGTTTACGACCGGCTGTTCACCCGCATCGTGATGCGGGCCCCCTCGCCGATCGGACTCGGCGAGGCCTGACCGCCCTGTGCTCAGTGCGGGCGGGGCGGCTCATCCGCCAGCTTGATCCTGGAAAACCAGGCGACATAAAGCACCGGCAGCAGCACCAGGGTCAGCAGGGTGGCGGTGAACAGGCCGCCGATCACCACGATGGCCAGCGGGCGCTGGGTTTCCGACCCGATATCGTGTGACAGCGCCATCGGCAGCAGGCCCAGCGCGGCCAGCATGGCCGTCATGAGCACCGTGCGCAGGCGCTGCATGGAGCCGATCCGGGCGGCTTCCACGACGCTGTGGCCGGCATTGCGCAACTGCTGGAACACCGACAGCATCACCACGCCATTGAGCACGGCCTGGCCGGACAGCGCGATGAAGCCGATGGCGGCCGACACCGACAACGGAATCGAGAACACCCACAGGGCGATGAAGCCGCCGATCAGCGCCAGCGGCACGTTGATCAGGATCAGGGCCGCTTTCTTGAACGAACCGAAGGCGTCGAACAGCAGCACGAAGATCAGCAGCAGCGAGATCGGCACCACGACCGCCAGGCGTTGCATGGCCCGTTCCTGGTTCTCGAACTCGCCGGACCACTTGATCTCGTAGTTGGCCGGCACCTTGACGTTCCTGGCCACCCGCTCCTTCATGTCCTTGACGACCGAGCCCATGTCGCGGTCCTTGATGAAGATGCCGATCGCCATGGTGCGGCGGCCGGCCTCGCGGGCGATGTTCATGGCGCCGCTGGTTTCGCGGATCTGGCTGACGTTGCCCAGCGTGGTGTAGCCGCCGTCCGGGGTGGCAATCGGCGTGGCCGCCAGGTTGGCGATGGAGCGACGATCGGCCGGCAGGCGCACCGCCACGGCAAACTTGCGTTCACCTTCCCAGAGCTGGGTGGCGGCCTTGCCGGCCAGCGCGGCCTCGATCACGTCCTGCACGTCGCCCACATTCAGGCCGTAACGGGCGGCGCGGTCGCGGTCGATGTCGATCTGCAGTTGCGGCAGTTCGCCCAGGCGGTCGATTTCGGCGCGGAAGACGCCGGGCACCTGCTTGATTTCGCGCTCGATCGCTTCGGCCGTGTGCCGGAGTTCGCCCAAGTCGTCCCCGGCAATCTTGATGACGATCTGGCCGTCGATCTGCGAGATCGATTCAAGCACGTTGTCGCGAATCGGCTGCGAGAAAGAAGGCTCCATGCCGGGGATGGCCGAGACCGCCGCGTCCATCTGGTCGATCAGTTGCTCGCGGGTCAGGCCCGGTCGCCATTCTTCCTGGGGTTTGATGTCCACGAAGATCTCGGCCATGCTGATGGTCTTCGGGTCGGTGCCGTCCTCTGGTTGACCGGCCTTGGAGACGGTCGTACGGACCTCTGGGACGGTCAGTAGCGCCTTGCGCACGTTGTGCAGAATCCGGCCGGCCTCGTCGTTGGAAACACTGGCGGGCAGGCGCAGGTTGAGCCAGAGCGTGCCCTCGTTGAGTTCCGGCAGGAATTCCGAGCCGAGCCGCGAGGCGGCCACGATGGACAGCACGAAGGCACCCAGCGCAATCGCCACCACTTTGCGCCGGTGCGCCAGCGCCCAGGCCAGCAACGGCTCATAGACGCGTTTGGCCGCGGCCACCACCCGGTTGTCGCCGTGTGGCAATTTCTTGCGCAGCATCCAGTAGGCCAGCAGCGGCACCAGCGTGAGCGAGAAGACCAGGGAGCCGATCAGCGCCATGGTCACCGACAGCGCCATGGGCTGGAAGATGCGGCCTTCATGGCGTTGCAGCGCAAAGATCGGGATGTGCGCCGCGATGATGATCAGCATGGAGAACAGGGTTGGCCGTCCGACTTCGTTGGCCGCGTCGATGATGGTCTGGCGGCGTTCGCTGTCGGACATGTTTTCGCTGTCCTTCTCCAGCCGGTGCATGATGTTTTCGATCACGATCACCGCGCCGTCCACGATGATGCCGAAGTCCATGGCGCCGAGCGACAGCAGGTTGGCCGGCACGCCCATGATCTTCAGGCCGAGGAAGGTGGCCATCAGCGCCAGCGGGATGATGACCACCACGGCCAGACTGGCACGCAGGTTGGAGAGGAAGATGTAGAGCACCAGCGAAACCAGCAACGCGCCTTCGATCAGGTTGTGGAACACCGTGGTCAGCGTCTTGGCCATGAGCCAGGTCCGGTCGTAGAAGGGCACGATCTGCACCCCGGGCGGCAGGCCGCGCGCGTTGAGTTCGGCGATTTTTTCCTTCACGCCCTTGAGCACTTCGCTCGGGTTCTCGCCCTTGCGCATGACGACGATGCCGGTGACGACGTCATCGTCCTGGTCCTGGCCCACTGTGCCCAGGCGCGGCACGGCGCCGATCTGTACCTTGGCGATGTCGCGGATCAGGATCGGCGTGCCATTGCGCGCCGCCACCACGATGCTGCCGATGTCGTCGGCCGAATGCAGCAAGCCGATGCCGCGGATGGCGTATTGCTGCACCCCCTGCGCCACATAGCTGCCGCCGGCGTTGGAGTTGCCGCGGCCCAGCGCATCCAGCAGGTTCTGGAACGTCAGCTTGTAGGCGCGCAGCTTGTCCAGGTCGGGCTGGACCTCGTACTGCTTGATGAAACCGCCCATGGCCACTACATCGGCCACGCCGGGAACCTGGCGCAGCGCACGCTCGATCACCCAGTCTTCCAGCGTGCGCAGCTCGGTGGTGGATTTGCCGTCGCCGCGCACGCGGTAGCGCATGACCTCGCCCACCGGGGTGGCATTGGGCGCGATATTGGCTTGCACGCCCGGCGGCAGGTCCACGCTGCTCAGGCGCTCGTTGACCTGCTGGCGCACCTGCAGCACTTTGGCCGCATCGTCATAGGTGATGACGGTGAAGGACAGGCCGAACTGGGTGTGCGAGAACACGCGAATGGCATTGGGCAGGCCGGACAGGGCCATCTCGATGGGCAGCGTGACCTGTTTTTCCACCTCTTCCGCCGCGCGGCCGGGGTACAGCGCAATCACGGTGACCTGGGTGTCGGTGACGTCGGGAAAGGCTTCGACCGACAGGTTCTTGAAAGCGATCACGCCTGCCATCACAAACAGCAGCGTGCCCAGGATGATGAACAGGGGCTGGTGCAGGGCGTACTGGATAAGGCGTTTCATTTCTGGGTGGCCTTGCTGTCGTTGTGCGGGCCGGCGGCGGCCGGGCTGGTTTCAGCCGGCGTTTTATCGGGCGCCCGCGCGTCTTCCTGCGCCAGCCGGAACTGGCGCGCCAGCAGCAGGGCGTTTTCACTCACCACCAGTTCGCCGGCCTGCAGGCCGCTGGCGACGACCACCTCTTTGGAGCCTTCGAAGGCCAGCTCGACCGCGCGCGGCTCGAACTCACCGGGCCGGGTTTGCACGAAGACGGAATGGCGCGTGCCGCTGAGCAGCACGGCCTGGGCCGGGATCACCACGCCACCGTTGAAGCTGCGCTCAAAGTGTGCCGTGGCCAGCATTTCGGCCTTGAGCAGCCGCTGGGGGTTGGCTACCACGGCGCGGATCTTGATGGTGCGGGTCAGCGGGTCGATGAAGTCGGAGGCGGCGATCACGCGGCCCGTGAACCGCTGCCCCGGCAGCGCCGGGATCGACAGCTCGAAGCTGGCGCCCGGGCGCACCGTGCCGACCTCGGACTCGCGGGCGTCGATCTGCAGCCACAGCGAGGAGGGATCGGTGACCACGAACAGCGCGGGCACCCCCGGGCCGGACTGGTCGGGCCGCACTTCCTGGCCTGGATTCAGGTTGCGCTCCACCACCACGCCGCCAATCGTGGCGCTCAAGGCCAGTTGCTGCATGGCGCTGTTGGCGCTGCCATACAGGCGGGTACGGGCCTGGGCCCGCTCGAACTCGGCCCGGGCGCGGGCCGCTTCGGCTTCGGCTTGTTCCAGGTCCTTGCGCGCGACGATGCCGGCCTCGAACAGTTCGCGCTGGCGCTGCAGCGCTTTTTGCGTCAGCCGGGCATCGATGTCGGCCTTGGCGGTGTCGCCCTGGGCCTGGCCGAATTCGGGCGAGGCCAGTTGGGCCAGCAGCGAGCCGGGCTGGACGCGTTGTCCGACATCGGCCTTGATGCCGATGACGCGGCCGGCAAAGGCCGGATAGATGCGCTGCGTGCGCTCTTCGTTCCACACCAGCTTGGCCGGCAGGTCGATGGCAATCGATTGGGCCGGGGCCGCCGCCGTCAGCGTCAGCAGGGCCAGTTGCGGGTGGCCGGCGGCAAAGCGCAACTGCGTTCCCTGCACGATCGGGGCCGGGGCTTCCGGCTTGCTGACGGGGCCTTCGTTGCAGCCACTCAGGGCCAGGACAGACAGCGCCAGCGTTGGCAGCGAGAGAAAGGAGAGAAAGCGGTTCACCATGGGGACTCTTGAGCGGTTGGTTTCAGTTGGAACGCGGGATGGAGGCCTCCGGCTGGGTACGCAGTTGCCAGGCACCGGCCGCCTTGGCGTATTCGGTGCGGGCACTCAGGGCGTCCAGCAGGGTGGCGCGCAGGGTGCGCCGGGCGTCGAGCAGGTCGGTCAGCGACAGGGCGCCCTTGGCATAAGCCAGTTCGGCGCCGTCGGCAACCCGGCGGGCGCGCGGCAGGATGTCGGTCTCGAAAGTCTGGGCGCGGCGGGCCTTGGCCGTTGCTTCCTGCTGCAGCCGCTGCAGTTCGGCGCGGGCCAGGCGGCGGATTCTTTCCAGCGCATCCTGGGCCTGGGCCAGTTGGGCGGCGGCGCGGCCGATCTCACCCTGGTAGCTGTAGCCCCATTGCAGCGGCATCTGCATGCGCAACTCCACCAGCGCGGTGGACGTGCCAGGGTAGTGGTCATAGGAGGCGCCCCAGGTGATGTCCGATTTCTTTTGCGCGCTGCTGACATCCAGCGCCGCCTGGGCGGCCTGCACCCGGGCCTTGGCGGCGCGCACATCGGGGCGGGCGTCCACCAGCGTCTCAAGGTCAGTGACCGGCGCCAGGTCGCTGTTGAGTGCCGGCCAGTCGGGCAGCGCCTGCAGTTTTTCCGGCGGCGTGGGCAGGCCGGTGAATTGCCACAGGGTCAGGGCGGCGCGCTGGCGGTCCAGCTCGGCGAGCTGCACGTCGGAGCTGGCGCGCTGCGCTTCGATCTCGGTGCGGGCCGCATCCTGTGCCGCCAGGTCGCCGGCCTGCAGCCGCTTCTGGGCGCTGGTCGCCAACTGGGTTGCGCTGCGCTCGATGAGTGCGATCTGGGTCAGGCGCTCCTGCGCCGCCAGCAGGTCAAAGAAGCCCGCCTGGGTGGCCAGCAACTGCTGGGTCCGGATGTCGTCCAGGTCGGCCTGGGCGGCGGCAGCGGCGCGCTCGGCGCCGAGGGTGCGCAGTTCGCGCTTGTTGCCGCGCTCCCAGGTCCAGTCCAGGCCAATCGACTTGTCCACCCGTTTCTCGGTCATGAAATTGCCGTCGCCGATGCCGTTTTGCAGGTCCATCTGGCTCAGCTTGGCCGTCAGGACGGGAAACGGCGCGCGGTTGGCGCTGGCGATATCGGCCTGGGCCCCGGCCAGGGCATGCCGCGCCAGGGCCACGTCCAGGTTGTCGCGCGCTGCCTGCATGGCCTGCGCGAGGGAGACGGCTTCGCTGGCCGGTGCCTGCGCTTGGGCCTGGGCCTGGGCCTGCAAGGTCAGCACCAGGCCGACAAGGAAGAATAACTGTCGTATGCTCATGCGCTGATTGTCGAGAGCCGTCACTGACCGCGAACTGACTTCCCCCTTCGTAAAAATGCGTATATCCATTGCGTCCCGGGTGCCGCGCCCATGAGAATCCTGCTGGTCGAGGACGATGCGGTCCTGCGCGAGATGATGGTGCGCAGCCTGCAGGATGCCGGCCACCGGGTGGACATGGCGCAGACGCTGGAGCAGGCCCGCCACTTCTGGCGGGTGCAGCCGTTCGATGCCGTGCTGCTGGACCTGAATCTGCCGCAGGCCGACCACCCGCAGGCCGGCCTGGGCAATGGCCTGACGCTGTTGCGCGAAGCCCGCTCCCGTGGCGACCGCACGCCGGTGCTGGTGCTGACGGCCCGCAACCGGACCGAAGAGCGCATTGCCGGGCTGGACGCCGGCGCTGACGACTACCTGGGCAAGCCGTTCGAACTGGCCGAGGTCGAGGCGCGCCTGCGGGCCCTGGTGCGCCGGACCCGGGGTACCGAGGACCGTTTCGAGATCGGCGCCCTGGCACTGGACCGCAAGGCCCGGCGCTTTTCCATCGGGCCGGCCCTGCTGGAGTTGCCCGCGCGCGAGTTCGAGGTACTGTGGGAGTTGATGACGCCGCCTGGCCATGTGGTCAACAAACGCACGCTGTCGGACAAGCTCTCCAGTTTTGACGAGGCGCTGGGCGACAACGCGCTGGAGGCCTTTATTTCCCGCCTGCGCAAGAAGCTGTCCGGCAGCGGCGCCGGCATCCGCACCCTGCGCGGGCTGGGTTATGTGCTGGAGCCGGACCGCGGAGAAGCGCCGTGAACGCCGCCCCCGTCCCGTCCGGGCCCGGGCTGCCGCGCAAGCCCTCGCTGCGCGCCCGCGTGGTGCTTCACGTCATGCTGCCGCTGGCGTTGACCTGGATGGCGGGCGCCACCCTGGCGGTGGGCATTGCCTATTTCTTCGCCCAGCAGGCGTTTGACCGCTCCCTGCTCGATGACGCCTTCGCCGTGGCCTCGCGGGTGCGGGCGGTCAAGGGGGCGGTGTCGCTGGAACTGTCCTCGGGCGAGATGAGTACCGTGCTGTTCGACCAGAACGAGGCCGTCTTTTTCGTCGTCAGGCGCTCGGATGGTTCGGTGGTGGCGGGCCACCCGGGGCTGTATGCGCCCCGGCCGGCCGGGGCGGATCGCGTGCAGTTCGGCGACATCAGCTACCAGGGGCATCGTCTGCGCAGCGTGGTCCTGCTGCGCAGCGGACCCGTCAGTTTCGAAGTCGTGGTGGCCCAGACCGTTCGCAGCCGCACGGCCCTGCTGCACAAACTGCTGCTGTTTTCTGTGGCACCTCAAGTGCTGCTCCTGTTGCTGCTGGCCTGGTGGCTGCGCCGGGCCATCGGCCGCGAACTCAAGCCTCTTAGCGAGCTGCAGCAATCGGTCAACCAGCGCGATGCCCTGGACCTGACGCCGGTGCCGGTATCGGCCCGCTCCAGCGACATCGAGCGGCTGGGCACCGCCATCAATGCGCTGCTGGCGCGCGTCAGCCAGAGCATGCGGGCGCAGCGCGAGTTTTCCGGCAATGTGGCGCATGAGCTGCGCACGCCGCTGGCCGGCATCCGGGCGCTGGTCGAGTACGGCCTGGCGCAGCAGGACCCGGCGGTGTGGCGCGAGCAGTTGCAACGCGTGGCGGTCAGTGAAGCCCGGGCCAGCCGCCTGGTCGAGCAGTTGCTGGCGCTGGCCCTGGCCGAAGAGGCCGATGCCGGTGTGCAGACCGAACCCGTGGCGCTCGACGAGATCGTGCATGAAACCGTGCTGCGCTACATCCCGCGCGCGGATGCCGCCGGCGTGGATCTGGGCGTGCAGGGGCTGGAGCAGCCGCTGAACCAGGCCATCAAGGTGGCGGGCAATGCGGCGCTGATAGAAGGCGTGCTGGGCAACCTGATCGACAACGCCTTGCGCTATGGTCGCGCCCCGCAGGGCCAGGCCAGCAGCGTGACGGTGGTGCTGGGCCAGGCGGGGGACACCGTGACGCTGTCCGTGGTGGACAACGGCCCGGGCCTGACGCTGGATCAGCGCCGCCACCTGATGCAGCGCGGCGTGCGCGGGGTGGCGTCCGACCGGCTGGGGCAGGGCGCCGGCCTGGGCCTGGCCATCGTGGCCAAGTTCGCGCAGGTGATGAATGCAACGTTTGAACTGGGCGACGTGCCCGGCGGACCGGGGCTGCGTGCATCGGTGATCTTCAAGGCCCTGCCGTCCTAGAACCTGGTGCCGACGGCCAGCCGCCACAGGTCTTGCGGCGTGAAGTTGACCTTGGGGTCGTAGCTCACACGCACAAACCAGCGCGGCCAGTCGTAGGCCACCGACAGGCCGGTGCGCTCGATCTGCTCGTCTTCCACCAGCCCGCTCTTGAGCAGCAGGTCAATGGTCAGCCGGCGGGCCTCGGGCAGCGAGGCGCGGTAGATCAGGTGCAGATGCTGCGCGTCGGGATGAAGCCGGTTGTCGCGCACCAGCACAAGGCCCAGCGAGGTGCCCTCAGCCCAGCGGTATCCGCCACTCACGCTGTACGCATCATTGGGGTCGAAGTTCAGGTTGACGGCTTCACGCAGATTGGTGCGACCCAGGCCGGCGCCGATGAACCAGTCGTCCCCGGTCTCCACGCCCACGCTGCCATTCCAGGCGCCGCCGGTGGCCAGTTGCAGCGAGGGCAGGAGGCGCACCGGCCCGACGGGGAAAGCGCGGTCCCAGCCCACCCGGTCCTGCGTCAACTCATGGGCCCAGGAGACATAGTGGCCGAGCCAGACGTTGCCGACGCTCGAGCTGTGCCGCAGGTTGATGTCCACGGCCTGGCCGTTTTGTTCGCCGCCGCCGCTGTACTGGTAGAAGCCGGTGATCAGCTTGTAGGGCGGGGCCGGCGCGCCTTCGCTGGATTGCGCGGCAGCACCCAGGCACAAGAACGGGCACAGAAACGGCAGGGCCCAGGCTTTCATCGGTTTTTCATGCTTCTTTAATACAATCCATAGACGAGTTGTCCCTGTATTCCATTGGTCGCAGGGATCGCATTTCTTCCATCGGCACGGTCAGCGCGAAAACGCTGCTTGTGTGCCGCCCACCATTTCCAAGCATGTTCCGATTTTCCAGGACGGGTGTCGCCATTCTTGTGGCGCTGTTATTGCCGCAGGCCGGCTGGGCCCAGGATACGGATCCCCAAACCGAGACCGTGGGGGCCCATTATCAGCTGACCTATATCTGGCAAGCCAAGCCCGGCTTCAATGCCGCCTACTCGGGCGCCAACAGTGTGGTGCCGGAGCGCGAGTTCAGCAATACCTTGACGTTGACGGCGTATCTCGGTTTTCGTCCCTGGGCCGGTGGTGAAATCTATTTCGACCCGGAAGCCGCCCAAGGCCAGGCGTTTTCCAACCTGACCGGGCTGGGGGGCTTCACCAATGGCGAAGTGACGCGGGCCTCCAGTTCTTCGCTGCAGTTTTATCGCCAGCGGCTGTTTCTGCGCCAGACCTGGAACCAGGGCGGCGGAGCGGAAAAACAGGCTTCGGATCTCAATCAACTGGCGGGTTTGGTTGACAAGAACCGCTTTGTGCTGACGGCCGGCAATTTCTCCACGCTCGACGTCTTCGACAAAAATTCCTATGCGAATGACCCGCGCCGCCAGTTCATGAACTGGGGCCTGATGACGTACGCCGCCTACGACTATGCGGCGGATGCCCGCGGCTTTGGCTGGGGGGCTGCGGCCGAGTGGTACCAGGGCGACTGGGTGCTGCGATTCGGCCGCATGACCGGCCCCGTGACGCCGAACGACCTGCCGGTGGATTTCGACATCCTGAACCACTATGGTGACCAATTCGAGGTGGAGCATGCCCACGAGTTGCTCGGACAGCCGGGCAAGGTGCGGGTGCTGGCCTGGCGCAACCGGGCAGTGCTGGCGCGCTTTCGCGATGCCATCAACTACGGGCTGGCCAACAACCAGACGCCGGACATTTTCAAGGTCCGCAACGGCGAGCAGTTCAAATACGGCCTGGGCCTCAATCTGGAGCAGGCGATCTCGCCCAGTCTGGGCGTGTTTTTCCGCGCCATGCAGACCGATGGCGCGACGGAGACCTACGCGTTCACGGAAGTGGACCAGTCGGTCGCGGCCGGCATGGCCCTGCAGGGCGCCGGCTGGGGCCGGGCGCAGGACACGCTGGGCCTGGGCCTGATGCAAAACGGTTTGTCCAGGGACCGGCGCGACTATCTGGAGGCCGGCGGCATCTCGTTCTTCATTGGCGACGGCCGGCTCCAGTACCAGCCGGAAAACATCTTCGAGATGTACTACAGCCTGAATGTGGCCGCCAAGACGTTCATCACCTTCGATTTCCAGCGCATCCACAACCCGGCCTACAACGCGGATCGGGGGCCGGTGAATTTCGGCGGCGTGCGCCTGCATGCCGAGTTTTGACGGCCGTTATTAGCCGTGTCGTGCCGGCGGGCATTAGCTTGATCTTTGTTAAGCACGGCTTAAGCGGGATACAGTAAAGTGGTTGTCCACAGCCCATCACCTTCCTGGTGGGTCTATTGACCATCCAGAACCCATGTCTTACCTTTCTTTACGGTCGCTCCAAGCCGTGGCTTTGCTGCTCGTTGGACTGGGCTTGCCCGTGCTGGCGCTGGAGCCCCAGGCCTTGATACCCTGGAATGCCAACCTGAATACCGGTGCCGGCGTCAGCACGGTGGTGGTGCAGGCCCGCAGCGATGGCGCCAACGGCCTGCTGCTGCAGGGCACGGTGGTGTTGCCGGCGCAGCAAAGCGAGGTCGTCAGCATGCCGGCGGCGGGCGTGGTGCAGGCGGTGCTGGTGGCACCGATGCAAACCGTGCGCGCCGGCCAGCCGGTGGTGCGCATCATGAGCCCGCAACTGGTGGAGTGGCAGCGCGAGTGGCTGCTGGCCGAGGCGCAGGCCCGGCTGGCCCAGAGCAAGAGCCAGCGCGACGAACAGATGTTTGCCGAGGGCATCGTGTCCGAGCACCGGCGCAACGAATCGCGCGCCCAATACGAGATGGCGGCGCTGGCGGCGCGCGAGCGCCGTCAGGCCCTGCGGCTGGCAGGCTTCAGCGAGGCGGCGCTGGCCCAGGCGTCCTCGACCTCGGCCCTGTCGCCGCAGTTGACGCTGGTGGCTCCGGTCGGCGGCATGGTGCTGGACATCAGCGTGACGCCGGGGCAGCGGCTGGAGGCCGGCAGTCCGGTGGCCCTGGTCGGGCGCGCCGGCCGGCTGGCCATCGAGTTGCAGGCTTCCGCCCAGCAGGCCCGGCAATTGCGGGTCGGCGACGCCCTGGCGGTCGAGGGCTGCAAGCTGCCGGCCCGGGTCGCGGCGATCTCGAGCCAGCTCAGTGCCGCGACGCAAAGCGTGCAATTGCGCGCCGCGCTGACCGGGCGCGAGGACTGCCTGCGCATCAACCAGTTCGTGCAGGTGCGTTGGCAAGGCGCGGCTGGTCGCGCCGGCGAGGCGGCGACCTTCAACGTGCCCTCGGCGGCTGTGGTGCAGCATGGGGGCCAGACCTATGTCTTTGTGCGCCAGCCCCCGGGCTTTCGCGCGGTGGCGGTGAAGACCGGCCCCGGCGGCGACCAGACGCCGATTCTTTCCGGCCTCAAGGCCGGCGATGAGGTGGCGGTCAAGGGCGTGGTGGCCATCAAGGGCGCCTGGCTGGGGCTGGGCCCCGAGGCGGCGGCCGGCACGGGGAAATGATGCTGTCGCGCCTGATCGCTTTTGCGCTGTCGCAGCGGCTGCTGGTGCTGGTGCTGACGGTCGGCCTGGTGGCCGCCGGCGCGCTGGCTTTCCGCGACCTGCCGATTGACGCCTTTCCCGATGTTTCCAGCACCCAGGTCAAGATCATCCTGAAAGCACCGGGCATGACCCCGGGCGAGGTGGAGTCGCGCGTGGTGATCCCGATCGAGCAGGAGCTGCTGGGCCTGCCCCACCAGACCGTGCTGCGCTCGCAGAGCAAGTACGCGATCGCCGACATCACGCTGGACTTTGCCGATGGCACCGACATCTACTGGGCCCGCCAGCAGGTCAACGAGCGCCTGAGCGGCGTCATGGCGGACCTGCCGGCCGGCCTGTCGGGCGGGCTGGCGCCGATCACCACGCCGCTGGGCGAGATGTTCATGTTCACCATCGATGGCGCGGCCACGCTGACCGAGAAGCGCACGCTGCTGGACACGGTGATCCGGCCGCAGCTGCGCAGCATTCCCGGGGTGGCCGACATCAACTCGCTGGGCGGCCATGTGCGCGCCTTCGAAGTGGTGCCGGAGGTGGGCGCGCTGGCGGCGCGCCGGGTGTCGCTGGCGCAGTTGCAGGCGGCGCTGGCGGCCAACAACCGCAACGACGGCGCCGGGCGCCTGTCCAGCGGCGAGGAATCGCTGCTGGTGCGCAGCGACGGCAGCATCCGCACGCTGGACGATGTGCGGGCCATCGCCGTGCTCGCGCGCAGCGGCCAGACCGTGCGCGTCGGCGACGTGGCACAGGTGCGCATGGGCAGCCTCACGCGCTACGGCGCGGTGACGCAGGACGGCCACATGGAGGCCGTCGAGGGCCTGGTGCTCGGCCTGCGCGGCGCCAATGCCCAGAAGGTGGTGCGCGAGGTCAAGGCCCGGCTGCAACTGATTGAAAAGGCCCTGCCGCCGGGGATCACGATCAAGCCGTTCTACGACCGCGGCAACCTGGTGGAGCGGGCCGTGGGCACGGTGGCCAAGGCGCTGGCCGAGGCGATTGTGCTGGTGCTGGTGCTGCTGCTGCTGTTCCTGGGCAATGTGCGCGCGGCCCTGGTGGTGGCGCTGATCCTGCCGCTCTCGGCCCTGGGCACCTTCATCCTGATGGACCAGTTCAACTACTCGGCCAACCTGATGTCGCTCGGTGGCCTTGCCATTGCCATCGGCCTGCTGGTCGATGCGGCGGTGGTGGTGGTGGAAAACCTGCAGGCCCGGCCTTCACCGGCGGGCAAGCTGCGGCTGCACGATGTGTACCGCGCGGTGCAGGAGGTGGCGCTGCCGGTGGCCTCGGGCATGCTCATCATCATGATGGTGTTCGTGCCCCTGCTGACTTTGCAGGGCCTGGAGGGCAAGCTGTTTGCGCCGGTGGCCATCACCATCGTGTTCGCGCTGGCGGTCTCGCTGCTGCTGTCGCTGACGGTGATCCCGGTGTTCGCATCCTTCTTCCTGCACGGCGGCGCGCATGCGACGCCACCGCTGGTGCGCTGGCTGGAGCGCGGCTATGCGCGCCTGCTGGGCTGGGCGCTGGACCACGGGCGGCTGGTGGTGGGCCTGTCGGTGGCGGCGCTGGTGCTGGCCGTCGGACTGTTCACCCTGGTGGGCAAGTCCTTCATGCCCTCGCTCGACGAGGGCGACATCATCATGCAGGTCGAGAAGCTGCCCTCGGTCAATCTGGCAGCGTCGATGGCGATCGACCAGGCGCTGCAAAAGCGGGTGCTGCAGGCCGTGCCCGAGGTGACGAGCATCGTGGCGCGGGTCGGCTCGGACGAGCTGGGGCTGGACCCGATGGGTCTCAACGAGACCGATACCTTCCTGGTCCTCAAGCCGCGCAGCGAATGGCGCTTTGCCAGCAAGGACGCCCTGCTGGATGAGTTGCGCCGCATCGGCGCCGAGTTCTCCGGCATCAACCTGAGCTTTACCCAGCCGATCGAGATGCGCACCTCCGAAATGCTGTCGGGCGTGCGCGGCGATGTGGCGGTGAAGATCTTCGGCAGTGATGAGCAGCAACTGGGGCAGTTGGCGGAACAGGTGGTCAAGGTCCTGTCGGCCATCCCGGGCAGCGAGGACGTCATCACCGTGAAGAACGAGGGCGTGCAGTATTTCCGGGTGGCCATCGACCGGGTCGCCGCCGGGCGCCTGGGGTTGACGGCCGAGCAGATCCAGAACGACCTGCGCCTGCTGGTCGAGGGCCAGCCGGTGGGCACGGTGCTGGTGGACGGCCGGCGGGTGCCGCTGCTGGTGCGGGGGAGCAGCAGCCTGCAGATGTCGCCCCCGGCGTTTGCCCAGTTGCGGCTGCCGCTGGCCGATGGGCAGTCGATTCCGCTGAGCCATGTGGCGACGCTGGAGATCACCGATGGCCCGGTGAAGATCGAGCGGGAAAATTCCTCGCGCATGGCGGTGGTGCGCGCCAATGTGCGCGGTCGCGACCTGGTCGGCTTTGTCGAGGAGGCCAAACTGGCGGTGGCCCAACAGATCGTGCTCGGTCCCGGCCTGCGCATGAGCTGGGGCGGCCAGTTCGAGAACCAGCAACGCGCCGCTGCACGGCTGGCCCTGGTGGTGCCGGTGGTGCTGGGGCTGATCGTGCTGCTGTTGTTCGCCACCCTGGGCACGCTGCGCCAGGCCTTGCTGGTGTTCGTCAACATTCCGTTTGCGCTGGTCGGCGGCGTGGTGGCGCTGGCGGTGTCGGGCGAGTATTTGTCGGTGCCGGCCTCGGTCGGCTTCATTGCGCTGATGGGCATTGCCGTGCTCAACGGCCTGGTGCTGGTGACCTATTTCAACCAGATGCTGGCGCGCGGTGCGCCGCTGGCCGAGGTGGTGCGCCAGGGCGCGCTGCGCCGCCTGCGCCCGGTGCTCATGACCGCCAGCATCACCGCCCTGGGCCTGATCCCGTTGCTGCTGGCCACCGGGCCGGGCTCGGAAATCCAGCGCCCGCTGGCGGTGGTGGTGATTGGCGGCCTGTTCAGCGCCACGCTGTTGACCCTGGTGCTGCTGCCCATTCTTTTCCGCCGTTTCGGCGTGGCTGCGAAATCATGACCCAGGACACCCCTTCCTCCGAGATGAATTGCCTGCTGACGCTGGCCCTGCCGCTGGCGCTGGAGGAGGAAATGCTGGACCTGCTGCGCGAGCACCACGATCTGGTGCCGGGCTTCACCGTGGTGCACGGTCACGGCATCGGTGCCGGCGCCTCCCTGACGACGGCGATGGAACATGTCCAGGGCCGGGCCCAGCGCGTGCTGGTGTCTGCAGTGATGCGCGACACCGATGTGGCCCCGCTGGTGGCGCGACTGGGCGGCGTGCTCAAGTCGCACGGTGTTTTTTACTGGGCCGTGCCCCTGCTGGCGAGCGGGAGGTTGGCATGAGGTCCGGCAGGCTGGCCTGGCCGCGTCAACTGGTCGCTGTTGTGCTGACGCTGGGGCCGCTGGCACTGGCGGCGGCCCAGACGCCTGCGGTTGCGGTCGCGCCGGTCGAACTGTCGCCGGCCGATGCCGCGCTGGTGGCGCAGTTGTCCCTGCCGCCAGTGCCACCCACGCGGGCCGTGATTGCCGCGCTGCCGCAGGTCCAGGCCGCGCGCGCCGGCGTGGCGCTGGCGCAGGCGCGCGGCCAGCGGCTGCAGGCCGGCCCCTATGAGTGGAATCTCAAGCTCGGTGCCCAGCAACGGCGGGAAACCGGAGGGCCGCAATATTCTGAGGGCGAGTTCGCGCTGGAGCGCAGCATCCGCTGGGGCAACAAGGCGCAGACCGACCGCGATCTGGGCGACGCCGGCGTGGCGGCCGGCCAGTCCGGTTATGCCGATGCCTGGCATGAGGCGGTGCGCAGCCTGCTGCAGGCCTGGTACGACTGGCAGCGCGGGCGCAGCGCGGCCCGGGTGCAGACGCAGCAGGCGGCGCTGGCGCAGGAGCAGCTCGATGTGGCGATGCGCCGCGTCCGGGCGGGGGACAGCCCGCGCATGGACCAGCTCATGGCGCAGGCCGAACTGGACCGGGCCGTGGCGCAACAGCAGCAGGCGAGCGGGCGCGAGCAGGTGCTGCTGCAGGAGCTGAAAAAGCTGTTCCCCGGCCTGGTGACCGAGGGGGCCGCTGCGGCGGACGAGGCCGGGCCCGAGGCCGTGGGCCTGCCGGGCGATCCGCAGGACTGGGTCCGGCGCATCGTGGAGGACAACCATGAAGTCGAACTGGTCGAGGCGGAAGTCCGCATGGCGCGCCTGCACAGCCGGCGGGCCGAACTCGATACCCGACCCGACCCCTTGCTGGGCGTGCGGGCCGCGCATGAACGCGGCGGCCAGGAAAATATTCTGGGTGTGTATGTGACGATTCCGCTGACCGGCGCCTACCGCGACGCCGAGCAGCGGGCCACGCTGGCGTTGCTGGATGCGGCTGAACAGCGGCTGATCCTGACGCGCCAGCGGGTTGAAGCCGGAGCCCAGCGCGTGGTGCTGCAGGCGGGGCACTACGCCGCGGTCGCGCAGCGGCTGGTTGCGGTGCGGCAATCGATGGACGACGTGGCCCGGCTTTCCATCAAGGCGTACGGGCTGGGTGAAGTGACCCTGACCGAAGCGCTGCAGGCCCGCCGCGCGGCGCTGGAAGCCGCGCTGGCGGCCGATGCGGCGCGCTGGGACGCGCTGCAGGCGGTGAGCCGGGTGCTGGTCGATGCGCACCGGCTGTGGGCGGCCGAGGAGCACGGGCACTGAGTCCGGCCGCAACTACTTGAGCAGCCCTTCCGCTTTGAGCGCAGCCTGCACGGCAGGGCGAGCAGCGACACGGGCCATGAAGGCACCCAGATACGCCAGCCCCGAGAGGTCCACGCCCACATGCTTGCCCCAGCCCGCCACGGTGAACAGGTAAGCGTCGGCTACGGTGAACTGCTCTCCCATGAGGTAGGACTTGCCCTTGAGTTCACCGTCCACCCACTGCAGGCGGGAGAGCAGGCGGTCCTTGGCGATCTTCTTGGCTTCTTGCGGCATAGGGGGTGTGAACAGGGGCGTGAACCCCTTGTGCAATTCAGTGCCGATGAAGGTCAGCCACTCCTGCAACTGGTAGCGCTCGAACGTGCCATTGGGCGGCGCCAGATGCTTGCCCGGCACCAGGTCGGCGATGAATTGCACGATGGCCGGGCCTTCGCGCAGGCGCTGCCCGTTGTCCAACTCCAGCAGGGGGACATAGCCGAGCGGGTTGATGGTGTAGTAGTCGGTGCCGTCGGGCAGCTTGTGCGTTTTGGTGGGTGCGGCGATGGCTTCGAACGCCAGGCCGGACTCCTTCAGGACAATGTGCGGCGAAAGCGAGCAGGCACCGGCGGAGTAATACAGTTTCATGGCAAGGTCCTGGATGCGGGTTGGGCGTCGGTGGAAAGATGAGGAGCCCAGCGATGCTAGCCGCTGGCGCTCAACTTTGCTGTCGTGGGTGTTTCATGGGTGCAGCCCGGCGCCATGCGCGCAAAATGCGGTCATGAACCGTATCCGCAAAGGGCTTCTGATCAGCTTGCTGTTCCTGGTGCTGCTGATCGCAGCCGCCCTGTTCACCGTGCAACGCTGGCTCGGTACCGAAGAATTCCGCAGCCGCGCCATGCAGGAGGCCCGGCAGGTGCTGGGTGTGGGCGTCGACATCGGGCGCATCGATGTGACGGTATGGCCCTTGCCTGCCGTGGTGCTGACCCAGATCGAGCTCAAGACCCGGTCGGTGTTGAAGGTGGAGCGGCTGGAGGTGCGCCCGGCCTGGACCGAGCTGTTGCTGGGGCGCGTGGCGCCGGGCACCCTGATCGTGCGCCGTGCCGTGCTGCCGCAGTCGGCCATCGATGCGCTCATGGTGGTGCTGCAGAAAAAGAAACGCAGTGCGCCCCCAAGCCCGGAGATGGACGCGGAGGCGCTGGCCCGCTTCCTGCCGCGCCGGACGGTGCTCGACGACGTGACCTGGGTCGATGCCAAAGGCGCGGGCATCACGGTGCAGGCCGATGCCCGGCTGGGCCCGGACGCCTTGCCGCAGTCCCTGCAGCTGCAGGTGCTCAAGGGCCGGCTGCAGGGCACGCGCCTGTCGCTGCAGCGCGAGGGCCTGGCCTGGGATGTGGCGCTGCAGGTCGCCGGCGGCAGCGTGAAGGGCCGCATCGTGCTGCAGCCGGCCGTGCAGGCGGGCGCCGAATTCGCGCTCAAGGGCCGGTTGCAGACCCGCGATGTCGAGGTGTCGGCGCTGACCGCGCCGCAAGCCACCGCGCAGGCGCAAGCCGCCCAGCCGCTGAGCGGCCGGCTGGAGGGCAGCACGTCGCTCAACCTGCATGCCCGCTTGCCCAGCGCCATGCTGGAGGCGCTGCAGACGCAATCAACCTTCACGGTGCACAAGGCGGTGCTGCACGGCATCGACCTGGTGAAGGCGGTCAAGTCGGTGGGCATGAGCCGGGGTGGCGATACCCCGTTCGACACCATGGCCGGACAGGTGATGACCCGCGGCAAGGTGATCGAACTCAGCCACCTGGTGGCGAGTTCCGGCGCCTTGAGCGCGACCGGTCAGGTGAGCGTGGCGGCCAGCCGGGAGCTGAGCGGACGCGTGAGCGTGGAGCTCGGTGGCGCGGTCGGCGTGCCGCTGGCCGTGGGGGGCACGGTGAGCGAGCCCGAAGTGACGCTGACGCGCGGCGCCCAGATCGGTGCGGCCCTGGGCACGGTGCTGATGCCGGGCGTGGGCACCGGCGCAGGCGCCTCGGTGGGCGGCAAGGTCGGCGAAGGACTCCATAAGCTTTTTGGCAACTAGCCCTTGCGGGGCGAGTGTCGGGGGCCATCCAAAGCCTGGTGGCCTGGCCGGCGGACGCGGTGCAGCGTCGCCAGCGCGGCTTCAGGTCTTGTAGCCCGGGTCCAGCCGGTCGAGCTTGCGCAGCAGCGCCGGCCAGGCCAGTGTCGCGCCCATTCCGGCGGTGGCGGTCTTCATCACGCCGGCGATGCCTTGCAGGATTTGCGGCTTGACCTGCACCAGTTCGCCGCCGGCCTGGGCGTCGATCTGGATGCGGCAGGTGTTCTCGAAGATGTACATGTTCAGAAACGCGTCGGCGATGGTGCGGCCCACGGTCAGCAGGCCGTGGTTGCGCAGCATCAGGTAGTTGGCATTGCCGAGGTCGGCCTGCAGGCGCGGCTTCTCGTCGTCGCGCAGGGCCACGCCTTCATAGTCATGGTAGGCCAGCGACCCCAGCACGAAGGTGGACTGCTGGCTGATGGGCAGCACGCCGCACTTCTGCGCGCTGACCGCCACGCCGGCCCGGGTATGGGTGTGCAGCACGCAACCGGCGTCCTCGCGCACCTGGTGGATGGCGCTGTGGATCACGAAGCCGGCCGGGTTGACGGGAAAGGGCGAGTCGCTGAGCTGGTTGCAGTCCTGGTCCACCTTGACCAGGCTGGACGCGGTGATCTCGTCGAACATCAGGCCGTAGGGGTTGATCAGGAACTGGTGTTCCGGGCCGGGGATGCGGGCCGTCACATGGGTGAAGACCAGGTCGCTCCAGCCATAGGCGGCCACCAGCCGGTAGCAGGCGGCCAGATCGCAGCGCAACTGCCATTCTTCGGCGCTGACGAGTTCCTTGAGCGGGGGAATATGCATGGTGTCTCCTTCGGCGTCGGATCAGGATCGGGTCAAGCCGCCCCATTTGACCATGAAGGCCGGTTTGTCAGTGGGGGTGCAGCCGCGTCTGGGACGTATCCGGCGCCTGGCTGCGGAACTCGCTCGGGCTCTGGCCGGTGTGGTCGCGGAACACGCGGCTGAAATGCGACAGGTTGTTGAAGCCCCAGGACAGGGCGATCTCGGTGATGGGGCGGGAGCGGGCCATCGGGTGCTGCAGTTCGCGGATGCAGGCCTCCAGCCGCAGGTGCTGGATGTAGCTGGCCAGCGTCTGGTCTTCTTCGGCAAAGGCGTTGTAGAGATGGCGCTTGCTGCAGTTCAGGGCGTGGGCAATCTGGTCGATCGTCAGGTCGGGGTCGCGCAGGTGCAGGGCGACATAGCCGCGGATGCGGTCTTTCAGGGCTTCGCGCTGCGTCAGCGCAGTCTGCTGGCCGGACAGCTCGATCAAGGAGAGGCGCACCAGCTGGGCAATCAGCTCGCCGGCGCCGCGCGCGGCATCGGCGCTCATGTGCGGCAATTCCTGGAAGGTGCTGCGCATGGTGGTCAGCGCCACGCGCGCAATGCCGCTGGCGCCGCCCACCGGGCGCGCCATCAGCGTGTCCAGCCGCAGGCCGCGCTCCAGCATCTGGGCCTTGGGCAGCATGACGATCAGGTGTTCCACCCGTTCGGGGTTGGCCACCGCATAGCTGCCGGTGGTGTCGTAGATGGTCCAGGCGCCCGGGCTGACCCAGGCTTGGCGCCCCATCTGCTCGACGCCGGCGCGTCCGCGCATGGGGGCGACGATCTTGAGGTAGCCCTCGTCGCTGGTGCGCACCATGTCCTCGGTGCGCACCACGCGGTGGCGGTTGGCTTCGAGCCGGGTCAGGATCAGGTCGCCGGCGCGCGCCGAGGCCATCTGGCCGTCGAAGTCGGTGTCGCCATACAGGTCGGACTCCAGGCCGCCGAAGTGCTTCCAGATCCAGTCGCGCCAGACCGGCGCGCGCTCGCGCGGCGAGAAATCGTCGGTGGAAACGACCGAGGGGGCGCTCATGGCGATTTCTGGGGGGAGGCGGACGCAAACATCGGCAGATTATGAGCGGTGATGGACGCGTTGTCGTCCCGGGCGATTCAGGGTTAACCCCAATCGGTGTGCGCCAAACGACAAATGCTTTGTGCGCGCTGAGCAAAGCGTTGGCGCAGCCGTCTTTTTAATATGGGCGGGTCCATCCCCCGAAGTATTCCAACAGGAGACATCATGGTTCAACAATCGAAACGTACCTTGCTCAAAGGCGCTGTGGCTAGCGTTGGCGCCGCCACCTTTGCCCCCCAACTGCTGGCGGCCCAGTCGCCCGTGCGCATCGGCTACGCCATTGCCCGCACCGGCCCGTGGGCGGGTGGCGCTCAGGTCAGCCAGGAACCCAATTTCCTGCTGTGGGCCGAGCAGCAGAACGCCGCCGGCGGCCTGAACGTCAAGGGTGTCAAGCGCCCGATCGAACTGGTCAGCTCCGACGACCGCAGCGACATCGAAACCTGCGTTCGCTCGTACGAAAAACTCATGGGCAGCGACAAGGTCGACCTGATCCTGCCGCCCTGGGGCTCCACGGCGAACTTTGCCGTCGCGCCGCTGTGCAATCGCCACGGTTACCCGATGCTGGCGCCCACCGCCCTGTCGCGCAAGCTGGTGGACATGCGCCTGCCCTATTTCTTCTCGCTGCTGCAGCAGCCCGACAAGATGATGGGTGCGCTGGTGGAGATGCTCAAGGCCAACAACGTGAAGTCGGTGGCCATCATCTATATGGACGACCTGTTCGGCCTGGAGAACTTCGCGGCACTGAACGAAGCGCTGAAGGGCACCAGCATCAAGGTGCTGGAGCGCAAGGGCTACCCGCTTGGCGTGACCGACCTGTCGCCCGTGCTGCGCGGCATCAAGGACATGAACCCCGACGCCTTCATCGGCATCACCTATCCGCCGGACACCTTCCTGGCCAGCAAGCAGTCGAAGGAAATCGGCTTCAATCCGAAGTTCTTCTACGCCTCGGTCGGCACGGCCTTCCAGGTGTACAAGAACATCATGACCCCGGCCGGCACCGAAGGCGTGATGGGCATGGGCTCGTGGAACAGCAAGACCACTCCGGGTGCCAAGGCCTACTTCGACGCACATGTCAAGAAGTTCGGCGGCAAGGAGCCGGATCGCTGGGCCAGCGGCCATTGCTGGGCCGGCCTGGAAATCCTGACGGAGTCGGTGGCCAAGGTCGGGCTGGACCGCAAGGCCCTGCGCGATCACATCGCCACAACCGAGTTCAACACCATCATCGGCAAGATCCATTTCAACGGCAGCGAAGTGTCGGTGCCCGGTACGGTGGGCCAGTGGCAGAACGGCGAGTTTGAAGTCGTCTGGCCGACCAAGATGGCCACCGCCAAGCTCAACCCGAGCAAGCCGGCCTGGAAATAGCCTGACCCACCCCCGTGGCGGCCTCAGGCCGCCTCCACCCTCAAGGGGGCAACACCAGCGGACCGGCAAAGCCGGCTCCGCGGTGTTCCCCAACAGTTCTCTCCACCGTTGTGACACCACGGCATGTCCTTTTCCGCTTGGCTTGAACTGATCGCCTCCGGTCTCATCACCGGCGGCATTTATGCGCTGGTCGCCCTCGGGCTGAACCTGCAGTACGGGCTGATGCGCATCCTGAACATCGCCCACGGCGAATTCCTGATGCTCGGCGCCTACCTGACCTGGATGGGTCACGAGTCCTTCGGCCTGTCGCCCCTGCTGATGGTGCCGGTGTCCTTTCTGGTTCTGATGGCGCTCGGCCTGGTGGTGCACCGGCTGTGCTTTCGCCGCCTGACCGCCACCTCGCCCAATCTGGACATCTTCGAGGCGCGCGGCCTGATGGTGGCCTTTGGCCTGATGTTCCTGGTGCAGAACTTCGCCTCCTGGATGTGGGGCGGGGACCTGCGCGGCTATGACTACCTGGCCGATCCGGTGAAGATCGGCGAGGCCCAGTTTGCCGGCAACAAGCTGCTGGTGTTCGGGCTGGCGCTGGTGTTCAGCGTTGCGCTGATCCTGCTGCTCAAGCTGACGCTGCTGGGCAAGGGCGTGCGCGCGCTGATGCAGTCGCCCGTCGGCGCGCAACTGGTGGGCATCGACACCCAGCGCCTGCATCCGCTGATGTTCGGCATCGGCCTGGGCCTCTCGGGCGTGGCTGGCAGCCTGCTGTCCATGGCTTACACCATCACCCCCAGCATGGGCGAGCCCTATACGGTGACGGCGCTGATCGTCATCACGCTGGGCGGCTTTGGCAGCATGTCGGGCGCGCTGGCCGGCGGCCTGCTGCTGGGCGTGATCGAGGCGCTGGGCATGCAGTTCACCAGCCCCTCGCTCAAGGCCCTGCTGTCCTATAGCGTGTTCACTGCGGTGCTGCTGCTGCGGCCGCGGGGATTGTTTTCCAAATGAATAACCGTCAGATTCTGGTGCGCGACCTGCTGGTGCTGCTGGCCTTCGCCGGCTGGGCGCTGGCCCTGCCGCACTACGGCAGCGAGTTCGTGGTGTCGATGGCGCTGACCTGCCTGATGTACGTCGCGCTGTCCTCCAGTTGGGGCCTGTTTTGCGGCAGCACCCGCTACATGTCGCTGGCGACTTCGGCTTTCTTCGGCATCGGCGCCTACACCAGCGCGGTCTGCCTGGGCCAGTTCTCCTGGGTCGAGTCGATTCTGCTGGGGGCCGGCCTGTCGGCGGTGGTGGCGGTGGTGATGGGCCTGGCCGTGCTGCACCTGCGCGGCACCTACTTTGCGGTGCTGACCTTCGGCATGACCGAGTTGATCATGCATGCGGTGACCTTTTTCGAGAAGCGCTTCTCCGGCACGGTGGGCCGCGTGCTGACCGTGGCGCCCGAGAGCGACACGATCTACATCACCATGCTGCTGCTGGCGGTGCTGGCGGTGCTGGCGTCCATTCTGCTGCGGCGCAGCCGCTTCGGACTGGCGCTGATGGGCATCGGTGCCGACGAGCAACGGGCCCAGACGCTGGGCGTCAACACCCGGCTGGTCAAGACCGCCGGCTTTGCCCTGACGGCGGCCTTTGGCGGCGCGGTGGGCGCGGCCATGGCGGTGCGCTGGACCTATATCGACCCGCACACGGTGTTCAACCCCTTCATCGGTTTCCAGACGGTGCTGATCGCCCTGATCGGCGGCGCCGTCACGCTGTGGGGCCCGCTGATCGCGGCCATCGTGTTCAGCGTGCTGGCCGAGACGCTGCGCCTGCAGTTCCCGCAGATCTACATGATGTCGCTGGGCCTGTTGCTGATCCTGTGCGTGCTGTACCTGCCGGGTGGGCTGGCCTCGCTGCGCTGGGACACCTTCCAGGGCTGGTGGCAGGCTGGCCGCCAGTGGGCACGCTCTTGGCGTGCCGGGGAGCGCAAGAATGGCTGAAGTTTTTCTCGAAGCCCGTGACATCACGGTCCGTTTTGGCGGCCTGACTGCCGTGGATGCGGTCAGCGCCAGCTTCCGTGCCGGCGAACTGGTCGGCATCATCGGCCCCAACGGTGCCGGCAAGACCACTTTTTTCAACGCGATCTCCGGCGTGATTGCGCCGACCTCGGGCCAGCTGCTTGCCGGCGGCAAGAACCTCAGCGGCCGTGCGCCGCACCGCTATGCGGCGGCCGGCATTGCGCGCACCTTCCAGACGCCGCGCGTCTTCGCCGACATGTCGGTGGCGGCCAATATCGACTTCGGCCTGAAGTTCGCCGGCCGCAAGCGCGAGGGCTCCTGGCACCTGCGCGACGAGACCAGCATCCTGGAGCTGATCGGCCTGGTTCATCTGGCCGACTTGCCGGCCGCGGCCATCACCCCGTCGCAGCAGCGCGCGCTGGAGATCGGCATGGCGCTGGCCACCCGGCCGCGCCTGCTGCTGCTCGACGAGGTGGCCGCCGGCCTGACCGAGGCCGAGGTGGACAACATGGCCCAGTTGATCCGCCGCATGCGCGACGAGCTGGACCTGACCGTGGTCTGGATCGAGCACGCGGTATCCACCCTGCTCAATTATGTGGAACGCGTGATCGTGCTGCACCAGGGGCGCAAGATTGCGGACGGCACGCCGGCGGAAGTGGTGCGCAACCCGGAGGTGATCGAGGCCTACCTGGGTGACGAGATGGCGGAGGCGGCAGCATGATGTGGTTTGAGTCCACCCCCTTCGTGCTGGGCGGCGCCCGGCAGGCCCATCTGAAAGTCAACGCCCTGAGCGCCGGCTATGGCGCCTTCCTGGTGTTGCGTGATCTCAAGCTCGAGATCAAACCCGGCCTGACGGTGATTCTCGGCCCCAATGGCGCCGGCAAGACCACCTTGCTCAAGGCACTCTCGGGCCTGATCCCGCGCCAGGGCGACGTGCTGCTGAACGAGGAAGCGCTGCCCACCAAGACCCACGAGATCGTGCAGCGCGGCATGGCGCTGGTGGCCGAAGGACGGCAGTTGTTCCCGCAGATGACGGTGACCGAAAACCTGGAACTGGGCGGCTGGCTGGTCAAGAAGGCCGAGCGCACGCGCCGTCTGGAGCAGGCCTTCAACGACTTTCCCAAGCTGCGCGAGCGGGCCCATCAACTGGCCGGCACCATGAGCGGCGGCGAGCAGCAGATGGTGGCGGTGGCGCGCGCCATGATGAGCGCGCCGCGCCTGCTGATGCTGGACGAGCCCTCGCTCGGCCTGGCGCCGAAGATGGTGGACGAGCTGCTGGCCATTGCCCGGCGCATTGCGGATACGGGCACCACCGTGCTGATGGTGGAGCAGAACGTGAAGAAGGCGCTGGCCGTGGCCGACCGCGGCTATGTGATGGAGCGCGGCGTGCTGGTGGCCAGCGGCCCGGCCCGTCTGCTGGCCCGCTCCAGCGTCATTCGCGAGGCTTATCTGGGTGCCGGCAAGATCGACGCCAAGTCCGCGTCGCCGCCCCAGCGTCGTGCCGTGCCGGCCTGAGCGGCGTTTCAATTTTTCAACCAAGGAGTTTCATCATGTCCGACATGTCCATGCTGATCAATGGCCTGAAGGTCACGGCAGAGAAAGGCGCCACCTTCGAGCGGCGCAACCCGCTGGACGGCAGTGTCGCCACCCGCGCCCCGGCCGCTTCGCCGGCAGATGCCGTCATGGCGGCCGATGCGGCGGCCGAAGCCTTCAAGACCTGGAGCCAGACCGGCCCCAGCGAGCGCCGCATGTTGCTGCTGAAAGCCGCCGACGCGCTGGAGGCCAAGACGCCCCAGTTCATCGAGGCGGTGGCCGCCGAGACCGGCGCTTCCGGCATGTGGGCCGGCTTCAACGTCCACCTGGCCGCCGGCATGCTGCGCGAGGCGGCCTCGCTCACCACGCAGATCAGCGGCGAGGTGATTCCCTCGGACGTGCCCGGCAGCCTGGCCATGGGCGTGCGCCAGCCCGCCGGTGTGGTGCTGGGCATCGCACCCTGGAATGCGCCCATCATCCTGGGCGTGCGCGCCATTGCCACGCCGCTGGCCTGCGGCAATACCGTGATCTTCAAGGGTTCGGAGAACTGTCCGCATACCCACCAGCTCATCGTCGAGTGCTTCCAGGACGCCGGCTTCCCGCCCGGCGTGGTGAACTACATCACCAATGCCCCGGCCGATGCCGGCGCCGTGGTGGAAGCCATCGTGGCGCACCCGGCGGTGCGGCGCGTGAACTTCACCGGCTCCACCCGGGTCGGCAAGATCATCGCCATGACCTGCGCCAAATACCTCAAGCCGGTGGTGCTGGAGCTCGGCGGCAAGGCCCCGATGGTGATCCTGGACGACGCCAACATCGAGGATGCGGTCAATGGCGCGGCCTTCGGCTGCTTTGCCAACAGCGGCCAGATCTGCATGTCCACCGAGCGCATCATCGTGGACCAGAAGATTGCCGATGAATTCGTCAAGAAGTTTGCCGCCAAGGCCAGCGCGCTGCCGCTGGGCGACCCGCGCAAGCCCGAGCCGGTGGTGCTGGGTTCGGTCATCGGCATGAGCACGGTGGAGCACTGCAACGCACTGATCGACGACGCGCTGGCCAAGGGCGCCAAGCTGGTGTGCGGCGGCAAGGCCGAAAACACCCTGATGCCCGCCACGCTGCTGGATCACGTGACGCCGGCCATGAGGATCTACCGCGAAGAGACCTTCGGCCCGGTCAAGTGCATCGTGCGCGTCAAGGGCGTGGAAGAAGCCGTGGCCTGCGCCAACGACAACGAGTACGGCCTGTCCGCCGCTGTTTTCGGCGGCGATATCGCGCGTGCTTTCAACGTGGCGCGTCGTATCGATTCCGGCATCTGCCACGTCAACGGCCCGACCGTGCATGACGAAGCCCAAATGCCGTTTGGCGGCGTCAAGGGCAGCGGCATCGGGCGCTTCGGCGGCAAGGCCGGCGTGGCCGAGTTCACCGAGCTGCGCTGGATCACGCTGCAGACCACGCCACGCCACTACCCCTTCTGAGAAGGCACGTATAAATCTACTGCGCGGGCCGATCTTGCGCCTGTGATGCTCGCCGTACGTGGGTACGGCTGCGCTTCTCGGCGCAACCTCGACCCGCTCGCTACGATTTCTCCGCGCCTTCCTGTTTCAGGTCGGCGCGGTTTCTTTTTCCAGGCGGGTGAGATAAGCCAGGGCCTGCGGGTTCGACTGGCCGCACATCGCGGGCGAAGGCGCCAGGCTGGCGCAGACGGCCGGGCGTTCAGGCTGGCCGAAGATCCGGCAGCGGTTGGCCGCGTCCAGTTGCACGCAGCGTACGCCGGCGGGTTTGCTGACGCCGTTGATGACGGGCATGCCGGGAATGGCGCTGGAAATGGAGGGTGCAATGCAGCAGGCGCCGCAGCCGGAACGGCAGTCCATGGGGTTTTGCTATTAAATTGCTAGCGGACGGCGCCCGATTGACGTGGGCGAATGCCCTGATTGTCGCGCAATTCCCGCAACGCGGATAAAATCGCGGCTATTCCCCCTGTGTGGCCCGCCCGTGGTCACCTCCCACACCATGCTTTACCCACAAGAATTCGACGTCATCGTTGTCGGCGGCGGCCATGCCGGTACCGAAGCTGCGCTCGCGGCTGCCCGCATGGGCTGCAAGACGCTGCTGCTGAGCCACAACATCGAGACCCTGGGGCAGATGAGTTGCAACCCGTCGATCGGCGGCATCGGCAAGGGGCACCTGGTGAAAGAGGTGGACGCCCTGGGCGGCGCCATGGGCATTGCCACCGACGAGGGCGGCATCCAGTTCCGCATCCTCAACAGTTCCAAGGGGCCGGCGGTGCGCGCCACCCGCGCCCAGGCCGACCGTATTCTCTACAAAGCCGCGATCCGCCGCCGGCTGGAAAACCAGCCCCATCTCTGGCTGTTCCAGCAGGCGGTCGATGACCTGATGGTCGAGGGCGACCGGGTGGTGGGCGCCGTGACCCAGGTCGGCATCAAGTTTCGCAGCCGCACCGTGGTGCTGACGGCCGGCACTTTCCTGGACGGCAAGATCCACGTCGGCCTGAACAACTATTCGGCCGGCCGCGCCGGCGACCCGCCGGCCATCAGCCTGTCGGCCCGGCTGAAGGAGTTGAAACTGCCGCAGGGGCGGCTCAAGACGGGGACGCCGCCGCGGCTGGACGGACGCAGCATCGATTTTTCCAAATGCACCGAGCAGCCCGGCGACGGCATGCCCGGCGGTATGAGCCCGGAGATGCCGGTGTTCAGTTTCATGGGCCATGCGGCCATGCACCCGCAACAGATGCCGTGCTGGATCACCCACACCAACGCGCGCACCCACGAGATCATCCGCTCCGGCTTCGACCGCAGCCCGATGTTTACTGGCAAGATCGAGGGCGTCGGCCCGCGCTACTGCCCGAGCGTGGAAGACAAGATCAACCGCTTCGCCGACAAGGACAGCCACCAGATCTTCCTGGAACCCGAAGGCCTGACGACCAACGAGTACTACCCCAACGGCATCTCCACCAGCCTGCCCTTCGACATCCAGTACGAACTGGTGCGTTCCATGCGGGGCCTGGAAAACGCCCATATCCTGCGTCCGGGCTACGCCATCGAATACGACTACTTCGATCCGCGCGAACTGAAAAGCAGCTTCGAGACCCGCCAGATCGGCGGTCTGTTCTTTGCCGGCCAGATCAACGGCACCACCGGTTATGAAGAGGCGGCGGCCCAGGGCCTGTTCGCCGGCATCAATGCCGCGTTGCAGGTGCGGGGCCAGGACGCCTGGCTGCCGCGCCGCGACGAAGCCTACCTTGGTGTGCTGGTGGACGACCTGACCACCCAGGGCGTGACCGAGCCCTACCGCATGTTCACCAGCCGGGCCGAGTTCCGCCTGCAACTGCGCGAGGACAACGCCGACCTGCGCCTGACCGAAGCCGGGCGCCGGATGGGCTTGGTGGATGACGCCCGCTGGGAGGCGTTCTGCCGCAAGCGCGACGCTGTTTCACGTGAAACAGAACGCCTCAAATCCACCTGGGTCAACCCGCGCAGCCTGCCGAGTTCGGAAGCCGAACGGGTGCTGGGCACCAGCATCGAGCGCGAGTACAACTTGTTCGACCTGCTGCGCCGGCCGGATGTGAGCTATGCCGGGCTGATGTCCCTGGACGGCGGAAAGTATGTCCCGGTATCCGCCAACCTCGAGCCGGCTGCCCAGCCCGAGGTCCCGGGTGGTTCCGGCGCTTCGCCAACCGGGGTGCCTGTTTCACGTGAAACACTGGGCGAGCTGTACCAGCCGGTGGTCGAACAGCTGGAAATTGCCGCCAAGTACGCCGGCTATATCGACCGGCAAAAGGACGAGGTTGAACGCGCGTCGTTTTACGAGGGGCTCAAGCTGCCGGCCGATCTGGACTACCTGCAGGTTTCGGCCCTGTCCATTGAGGCCCGGCAAAAGCTGCAAAAGCACCGCCCGGAAACCCTGGGCCAGGCCTCCCGCATCTCCGGGATCACGCCGGCCAGCATTTCCCTGCTGCTGATCCACCTGAAAAAGGGTGGCTTCAAAGGCTTTGCCGCCCTGAAACCGGAGGCGCTGACTGACAGCGAAGTGTCGGCGTGAGCGGTTCCCTGCAAGCCGCGCTCAGGCTGGGCGCCCGGGATCTGACGCTCGATCTGGAGGACCGGCAGTTCGCGCTGCTGCTGGACTACCTGGCCCTGATCCAGAAATGGAACAAGGTCTACAACCTGACAGCCGTGCGGGACCCGGCCGAGATGCTGACCCACCACCTGCTCGACAGCCTGGCGGTGATCGGCCCCTTGCGCCGACAACTGCAGGGCAGGGCGCCGGCCGATGGGGCCGGGTTCAGGCTGCTGGACGTTGGTGCCGGCGCCGGCTTGCCCGGCGTGGTGATCGCCATCTGCTGCCCGGACATGGCCGTGACCTGCGTGGACACCGTCGCCAAAAAAGCCGCTTTCATCCAGCAGGTGGCGGTAACGCTCAAGTTGCCGAACCTGCGCGGGCTTCATGCCCGGGTTGAAACCCTGACCGACGGTTATGACGTCGTCAGTTCCCGCGCTTTTGCCTCGCTGGCCGACTTCGCCAACTGGTCCCGCTCGGCGCTGGCGCCGGCCGGCATCTGGCTGGCCATGAAGGGCAAGCAGCCGGTGGAAGAGCTGGCACAGCTGCCGGCGGATGTGGCGGTGTTTCACGTGGAACAACTGGCGGTTCCGGGGTTGGGGGCCGACAGATGCATCGTCTGGATGCGACTGGTTTCCGCCTGACTGTTCAGGCTCTTGCTCCCACAGGGGTTTGTTTCCCCCACTCACTCCCCCAACCCCTTTCCACCCCGGCGGGGGTGCTAAGCAACGGCACAGCCGTTGCGCGCTTGTGGTGGGCACAACGCCCCGCACGCGCAACGCGCATGCTCAGGGGCGGGGGATAGGGGGGGATACAAAACCAATAAAACAAACCAATTCGAATAGAAAAAATGACCACAAAACCACCCCGCGCCATACCGTAAACTCAAGCCATCAAATTCAAAGAAACTCCCCATGTTTGGCGTAGCCGACTACGGCGCTTTTGTCGTCACAGTCATCATTTTTTTGCTGATTCCCGGCCCCGGCAATCTGGCGTTGATCACCTCCACCGGCAAGGGCGGGGTGCGCGGCGGATTGGCGGCGACTTTGGGGGTGATCCTGGGCGACCAGGTGCTGATGTGGGCCGCAGTGGCCGGTGTGGCGGCGCTGCTGCTGGCCTACCCGCCGGCCTTCCATGCCGCGCAGTGGCTGGGCGCCCTCTACTTGGCCTGGCTCGGCGCCATGATGCTGCTGGCCAAACCCGGCGCGGCACCGGTGCTGCAGATCCGCGCCGGCCACTACCTGCGCCAGGCCATGATGATCACCCTGCTCAACCCCAAGGCCATCATGTTCTACATGGCCTTCTTTCCGCTGTTTGTCGATCCGGCCCGGCACCAGGGACTTGTCACCTTCGGCTTCATGGCCGCGACCATCGCCACGCTGACCTTTCTTTATGGCCTGGGCATGACCTTGCTGACGCACCATTTGGCCGGCCACCTGCGCGCCAACCCGCGCATCGGCCGGGCGCTAGAGAAACTGGCGGGCTTATGCCTGATCGGCTTCGGCCTGCGACTTGCTTTCAGCCGCTGAATCACGACGACTACGACAAAACGGAAGACATTAATGGCCAAGATTTTCTGCGTTGCCAATCAAAAAGGCGGAGTCGGCAAGACCACCACCACGGTCAATCTGGCCGCCGGCCTGGCCAAGGTCGGCCAGCGCGTGCTGATGATCGATCTCGATCCGCAGGGCAATGCCACCATGGGCTCGGGCGTGGACAAGCGCCAGTTGGCGCTCACGCTGTACGACGTGCTGCTGGAGTCGGCCAGCGTGGCCGAGGCGCGCGTCAAGAGCGACAAGCTGATCGAAGGCGGCTGCAGCTACGACATCCTGGGCGCCAACCGCGAACTGGCCGGCGCCGAAGTGGAGCTGGTGGATGTGGAGCGGCGCGAGAAGCGCCTCAAGCAGGCGCTGGTGGCGGTGGACAAGGAATACGACTTCGTGCTGATCGACTGTCCGCCCAGCCTGTCCATGCTCACGCTCAACGGCCTGTGCAGCGCACACGGCGTCATTGTGCCGATGCAGTGCGAGTACTTCGCGCTCGAAGGCCTGACCGATCTGGTCAACACCATCAAGCAGGTGCACGCCAACCTGAACCCCGATCTGGAAATCATCGGCCTGCTGCGCGTCATGTTCGACCCGCGCGTCACGCTGCAGCAGCAGGTGAGCGACCAGCTCAAGGCCCACTTCGGCGACAAGGTGTTCGATACCGTGATCCCGCGCAACGTGCGTCTGGCCGAGGCGCCCAGCTATGGCGTGCCCGGTGTGGTGTTTGATCCGGCCTCCAAGGGCGCGCAGGCCTTTATTGGTTTCGCGCAGGAGATGGTGGATCGTCTTGGGAAGATATGAGCGCGCAGCCCCGGCGCGCAGGCCCCCACCTCTGACCAATCGCATACGCTATTAAATTCATAGCATGAACTCGGCCCACGTGCTCATTCTGCCGGGCTGGCAGAACTCCGGCCCGGCGCACTGGCAAAGCCGGTGGGAAGCCGCGCACGGCTATGTGCGCGTGCCGCAGCACGACTGGGAGCGCCCGCGGCGCGGCGACTGGTTGATGCAGCTGGAAGAGGCGGTGTTGCAATGTGACGCGCCGGCCCTTTTGGTGGCCCACAGCCTGGGCTGCATCCAGGTCGCGGCCTGGGCCGCGCACTCGCAGAATACCCATCGCGTCAAAGCGGCGCTGCTGGTCGCGCCCGGTGACGTGGAGCGCGAGGCCATGCGCCCGCTGCTGCCGGGCTGGTCGCCGATTGAGCGGCGGCGCCTGCCCTTCCAGAGCGTGCTGGTGGCCAGCCGCGACGACCCGCATTGCAGTTTTGAAAAAGCCCAAAGCCTGGCGCGCGACTGGGGCGCCGAACGGGTGGACATCGGCCAGGCCGGCCACATCAACGCCGACTCAGGCCTGGATGACTGGCCGCAAGGCCACGCGCTGCTGCAGCGCCTGATGAACTGAACAACGAACTGAACGACAGAAAGAAAATTTATGGTCACCAAGAAACCCAAAGGCCTGGGCCGCGGACTCGAAGCCCTGTTGGGTCCGAAAGTGGACGAGACCCGGCAGGACCGGGAAGCCGCGACCGCCGCCGAAGACAGCCAGACCGGTGCCCTGAAGCTCGACGAGCTGGTGCCCGGCATGTACCAGCCGCGCACCCGCATGGACGAGGGCGCGCTGTACGAGCTGGCCGAGTCCATCAAGGCGCAGGGCATCATGCAGCCGATACTCGTTCGTCGCTTGAGCGACGACGAGTCTCGGCTGCGCCGCAATAAACAGGCTGAGCAGGGGCCCTCCCCTGCTCAGGCTGGTGCGCAAGCCAATCTTGATAAGCCCCTGTACGAAATCATCGCTGGCGAGCGGCGCTTCCGTGCAGCCCGGCTGGCCGGGCTGGACAGCGTGCCGGTGCTGGTGCGCGACGTGCCCGACGAGGCCGCCGCCGCCATGGCGCTGATCGAGAACATCCAGCGCGAAGACCTCAACCCGCTGGAAGAAGCGCAGGGCCTGCAAAGGCTGATCAAGGAGTTCGGCCTCACGCACGAGCAGGCCGCGCAAGCGGTGGGCCGTTCGCGCAGCGCCGCCTCCAACCTGCTGCGCCTGCTCAACCTGGCCGAGCCGGTGCAGTCGCTGCTGATGGCCGGCGACATCGACATGGGCCATGCGCGCGCCCTGCTGGCGCTGGACCGGGCCACGCAGATCACCGCCGCCAACCAGATCACCGCGAAAAAAATGTCGGTGCGCGAGGCCGAGAGCCTGGTCAAGAAACTCAGCGCCGAGTTCGCGCTCACGCCGCAAAAGCCCAAGAGCGAAAAATCGCGCGACCTCAAACGGGTGGAAGAAGAGCTCTCCGACCTGCTGATGGCCGAAGTCGAGGTGCGGGTGAAAAAACGCGTCAAGAGAGGCGGCCACATCGAAGAGATGGGCGAACTCGGCATCCAGTTCGGCTCGCTCGATGAGCTCAACGGCCTGATCGACAAGCTGCGCCGTACAAGCGGCCACAACGGCGGCAACTGAGCGCGCGGCGGCACACCGTTCGGGCTGAGCCTGTCGAAGCCGTCGTATCCGAGCACGACAAGCCATGACCCGCATCCGTCTGCCCTGGCCGCTGCCCGCCTTGCTGGCCTGGGGTTTGGCGTGGCTTCTTTTTGCGCTGGGGCTGCGCTTCAGCTTCGGCGCCGTATGGTCACTGGCGCTGGCTTGTCTGCTCGGCGTGGGCTTGAGCGTGCTGGGCCCCAACTGGTGGCGCCGCCTCATCATCGGCCTGGGCTTCCCGCTGTCGCTGGCGCTCTCGGGCGTGCTGGCCCTGCCGGCCTGGGGCTGGCTGCTGCCGCTCTTGCTGCTGCTGCTGATCTACCCGCTCAACGCCTGGCGCGATGCGCCGCTGTTTCCAACACCTGTCGATGCCCTGCATGAATTGCCCGCCGTGGCACCGCTGGCGCCGGGCGCCAGGGTGCTCGACGCCGGCTGCGGCCTGGGCCACGGCCTGCAGGCCCTGCGCCAGGCCTACCCCTTGGCCGAACTGCACGGCATCGAATGGAGTTGGCCCTTGCGCTGGCTGTGTGCCCGCCGCTGCTCCTGGGCCCGGGTGGCGCAGGGCGACCTCTGGCGCGCCGACTGGTCGGGCTTTGACCTGGTCTATCTGTTCCAGCGCCCGGAGAGCATGCCGCGTGCAGTGGAGAAGGCGCGGGCCGAACTCAAGCCCGGGGCCTGGCTGGTCAGCCTGGAATTCGAGGCCCTGGGGTTGACGCCGGCGGCCCGGCTCGAGGGCACACGGGGAAAGCCGGTCTGGGTCTATCGGGCGCCGTTGATTTGACGGACCGGATTCATTAGTTTCAGGCGGTGAAGCAGGAGAGGAAAGGGCCTCTCCTAAAATGCGGCAAGGAAAAAGAACGAGCCCTCGGCGTGGCGGGATGGCGCATTGCCAGACTGACTCCGACCTCGGGCTTTTTCCCGAGGAGGTCAGGTCGATCTCGTACCAGCGATACAAGTAGAGGAGCGAAAAAAACATGCAAATGATGAAGAGGCCGTCCCCATTCATCGAGGAAACCAGCTTCGGAAACTGGTTCCTCAAGTCCGACGCCTGGAAACTGAGCGTGCTTAGCCGCGCCTTCGAGGACCTGAAGCGTCTGATGCCCCAGGGGCTTGGGCATTTCGACAAAGTCATCGACATCGGCTGCGGTTTCGGCCACTCCTTCGACGAGCTGTCCAAACGGTTTTCACCCCAGCTGATCATCGGCCTGGATGCCGATCCCGGCCTGCAGACGCGTGCGAACAAGGCGGCACAGGCCTGTGCCACGCCGGTGCGCCTGCATGCAGCCAATGCGGCCGATCTCGACTTGCCCGACAACGAGTTCGATCTCATTTTCTGCCACCAGACCTTTCACCACATCGTGGAGCAGGAACTGGCGATGGCCGAGTTCTTCCGCGTCCTGAAGCCCGGTGGCGCGCTGCTCTTTGCCGAATCGACTCGGCGCTACATTCATTCACTTCCCATCAAGCTGCTCTTTCGGCATCCGATGGAGGTGCAGAAAACAGCCGAAGAATATATTGCGATCATTCGCGAAGCCGGTTTCGTGTTGCCGGACGAGCGGGTTTCAAAGCCCTATTTCTGGTGGAGCCGACCAGACATCGGCTTTTTCGAAAAAATCGGCTTTCCGGTTGCGCCGCAACCCGAGGCCACGCTGGTCAATGCGGTGGCCATCAAGCCCAGCTGACCTCCCCCGGGCAGGCGTGAGAGCACGCTCAGCGACCCGGGCGGCGGGCTGAGAGCGTAACAATCTTGTCCGGGTTCATGATGTTCTTCGGGTCCAGCGCGCGCTTGATGGGGCGCATCATGTCCAGCGCGCCGCCGCCCCTGGGCCCGGGTGGCGCAGGACGACCTCTGGCGCGCCGACGGGTCGGGCTTTGACCTGGTCTATCTGTTCCAGCGCCCGGAGAGCATGCCGCGTGCACTGGCGAAGGCGCGGGCGGAACGGCGGCCTGGCGCCTGGCGGGTCAGCCTGGCGTTCGAGATGCCGGGATTGACGCCGGTGGCCCGGCTTGAGGGCACACGGGGAAAACCGGTCTGGGTCTATCGCGCGCCGCTGCTCTAGACAATTGTGCTGTTTGTTTGCGCTGAGGCAAATCAGGCTATCGATTCGTTTGCAAACTCAAAAAATGGATCTATTCTTTTTAAAAGATAGTTTTGTTATGGTTTTGGCTAGCTTGGCTCTATGAGCCGGTCAGGCACTTTCACGGATGGGAGGAAGCATGAACAACTTGAAATCAAAGTCTTCGCTTGTCGTGGGCATTGTTATGTTGGGCATGAGTGGCACGGTTGTCGCTCAGACCCTGCCGGCTAACTATGGCTATTGGGTCGATTCGCGCGGCATCATCGTGAAGAACAGCTATGGGGAATGCTGGCGCGCCGGTTATTGGACGCCGGCTTTGGCCGTGGTTGAGTGCGACCCGTCGCTGGTGCCGAAAGCGGCGCCTATGCCCGAGCCCGAAGCGGCGCCCGCACCGGCACCTGCTCCAGTCATTGCGCCACCGCCACCGCCGCCGCCGCCTCCGGCGCCACCGCCGGAAACCTGGAAAACCTCGATCCTTGAAAAGCAGATCCGTTTGGAAGGGGCCAATTTTGCAACCGGTTCAAGCAGGCTCTTGCCTGGGGCCAGTGCCAAGCTCGACGAAGTGGTGAATCAATCCAAGGATCATCCGGAAATTGGCTTTGAGGTGTCGGGTTATACCGACAGTACCGGAAACGCGCAAAGCAACGTGCGGCTCTCCCAGGCGCGCGCTGACGCGGTGAAAAACTATCTGGTCGGCAAAGGTGTTGCGGACAGCCGCATCAGTACCAGGGGGTTTGGCGAGGAAAATCCGATCGCGGACAACAAGACGGCCGAAGGTAGAGCCACGAACAGGCGAGTCGAAATCCGCTACACCGATAAAGAGGAAATCAGGGTTCGCGTCCCGCAGTAGGCACCCGCGCTCTTCTCAAAGCGCAAAAATCTTGCCCGGGTTCATGATGTTCTTCGGGTCCAGCGCGCGCTTGATGGTGCGCATCATGTCCACCGCGCCGCTGCCGGTCTCGGTCAGCAGGAAGTCCATCTTGTGCAGGCCCACGCCGTGTTCGCCGGTGCAGGTGCCTTCCAGGCGCAGGGCGCGCGCCACCAGGGACTGGTTGAGCTGTTCGGCGATCTCGTGCTCTTCCGGCTTGTGGGGGTCGAGCAGGTAGCCGAAGTGGAAATTGCCGTCGCCGACGTGGCCGACCAGGAAGTAAGGGATGCCGCTGGCATCGGCCTCGGCCACGGAGTCGAGCAGGCAGTCGGCCAGGCGCGAGATCGGCACGCAGGTGTCGGTGGAGATGGCGCGGCAGCCGGGCTTGCTCTGGATGGCGGCAAAGTAGGCGTTGTGCCGCGCCGTCCACAGCCGGGTGCGCTCTTCCGGCGTGGTGGCCCACTCGAAAGCGTTGCCGCCGAATTCGCTGGCGATGTCCTGCACGGTTTCGGCCTGCTCTTTCACGCTGGCCGGGGAGCCGTGGAACTCCATCAACAACAGGGGTTCCTCGCGCAGGGTCAGCTTGGCGTAGCTGTTGACCATGCGCACGGTGTTGGCGTCGAGCAGCTCCACGCGGGCAATCGGAATGCCCATCTGGATGATCTGGATGGTGGTGCGTACCGCGGCTTCGATGCTGGGGAAGGAGCAGATGGCGGCCGAGATGGCCTCGGGTAGCGGGTAGAGCTTGAGCGTGATCTCGGTCATCACGCCCAGCGTGCCCTCGCTGCCTACCATCAGGCGCGTCAGGTCGTAGCCGGCGGCGGACTTCTTGGCACGGGTACCGGTGCGGATCACTTCGCCGCTGGCGGTGACCACTTCCAGGCCCAGCACGTTCTCGCGCATGGTGCCGTAGCGCACGGCATTGGTGCCGCTGGCGCGGGTGGCGCTCATGCCGCCGATGCTGGCATCGGCGCCGGGATCGATCGGGAAGAACAGGCCGGTGCTCTTGATGTCTTCGTTGAGCTGTTTGCGCGTCACGCCGGCTTGCACGGTCACCGTCAGGTCCTCGGCATTGACCGAGAGGATCTTGTTCATGCGTGACACGTCGATGCTGATGCCGCCCTGCACCGCCAGCAGGTGGCCCTCCAGCGAGGAACCGACGCCGAAGGGAATGACCGGCACCGAGTAGTCGCTGGCCAGTTTCACTGCGTCGGCCACGTCGGTGGTGCTATCGGCAAACACCACGGCGGCCGGCGGCGGTACGGTATAGGCGGATTCATCCCGGCCGTGTTGCTCGCGCACGACCAGGGCAGTGGAGAGTTGCTGGCCAAAGCGGGCCTTGAGGGCGTCGATCAGCGCTGCGGGGACCGCGCGCTGGTTGACCTGGGGCAGCAGGTGGGTGGGATGCGTGGGCGCGTTCATGGTGTCTCCAAACAGGGCCGGGCCGGCGGCCTGGCCGCGAGCTGGGGAATAATCGGGTTCTTGGGGCAATTGGGGTTTCGGCCCCGCCAGCCCGTATTTTCATCCAAGGTGACCAACATGGGTAATCGCCTGACACAAATCGCCACCCGCACCGGCGACAACGGCACAACCGGGCTGGGCGACAACACCCGCGTGGCCAAGAACAGCCTGCGCGTGCATGCCATGGGCGAGGTGGACGAGCTCAATTCGCACATCGGCGTGCTGCTGTGCGAAGAGCTGCCGGCCGATGTGCGCGAGCTGCTGGTGGAAATCCAGCACCAGCTCTTCAACCTGGGCGGCGAGCTGTCCATCCCCGGTTTCGAGCTGCTCAAGCCCGAGGCCGTGCTGGCGCTGGATGAGGCGCTGGAAAAACACAACGCCGCATTGCCCCGGCTGCAGGAGTTCATCCTGCCGGCCGGCACCCGGGCCGCGGCGCTGGCGCATGTCTGCCGCACGGTGGCGCGCCGGGCCGAACGCGCCGTGGTGGCGCTGGGCGTCGAGGAGGCGCTGAAGGAAACACCGCGCCAGTACCTCAACCGCCTGTCCGACCTGATGTTCGTGCTGGCGCGCGTGCTCAACCGTCTGCATGGCGGCGACGATGTGTACTGGAAGAGCGAGCGGCTGAGCCGGGGCCAGGACGAGCAGGGCGAATAAGAGCCGGGACATAACGCCGGCAGAGGTCGTGCGGAATGGATACAGCGGCGCCGAAAATCGGTTAATCTGCGTCCAGCACTGTCGCAACAGATCAAGGATGCGCGCGCGTGATCGACTGAAGGGATTATTTGGCCTGTGCCGTTGTCACGCGGCTGGCCAAGCAGAAGATGGCGTATGCACCGGGGTTGTCCGACGCGGACGAGCGTGAGGCCATGCACACAACAGAAAACAGCCCCGCAGCGCAGGCGCTCAGCGTCAAAAGCAGGGTGAAGACGCGCTGGGCCGCAACGACGCCCTGACACTTACCCGCCGGGCGATGTCAAACCAGAATTCGTCACTACTCACGGACTTTGCATCGACCCTGTCGCGTGCCGGGATGCAGAGTCTGCGTCGGCAGTTGACCTGGCGTGTGGGGCTCGTGTTTCTGTTGATGGCTTTGCTGGGCAGTCTGATGACGTACTTCAGCTACCGCGCCATCGTGCAGAACGCGCAGCACGCGGCGGCGAACGACACCGTGCTGTTTATCGGGAAAAGCAACGCTTCGCTGCAGGAAAACTGGCAGCGCAATGCGCAGGGGGTCAAGGCCCAGATAGATTTCATGAGGATATTTGCCGCGGATAACGCGCAGGACAGTTGGCTGCGCTTGCGGGCCTACTTTGCGGCGCTTGAGGGCGGAGCCGGCCAATTCCCCTCGGGCATCGTGCTCAGCGGCGACGGCAAGCCGGTCTTCAGCTTCGGGCGCGCTGGCCAGGCGCTGGCCCAGCGCCTGGCGGGCGAAACCGTGCTGCCGCAATGGTTTTATGGCAAGGAACACCGCACGGTCTATGCCCTGTTCAGCGTGCCGCTGGGGCTGGGGAACCAGGGCAATGGCCGCCTGGTCCTGATGCAACCCCTCGATGCCGCGGCCCTGCGCACGCTGGCACCGATGGATGTGCGCCTGGAACTGGTTCTGGGCGACAAGGTGATGGCCAGTTCGGCGGGGTCCGAGGACAGCGGAAAGCCGACGGATCCCGCCTACAACGGCCGATTCGTTGTCGATGGTCGGGGCGTTGAGCAGCGCGTCGTGCCGGTTTTTCCCGGGAACACGAACGGGCCGAAGCTGGTGGTGCAGCAACACACCTCGGCGCCCCTGTCCGCTTCGGTGATCCTGGCGGCGTCCATCACGCTGCTGGGCATGCTGGCGCTGGTCTTGTGGCTGGTCATCGGGCGTTGGGCCAAGCGAATCACGGACCGGGTGGCCCAGCTCTTGCGCGCAATGACCTTGTTTGCCAACGAACATGCGATGAGCGAAAACGTGCACCTGGCCCTGGACCGGGCAGAGGCGCAGCCCGATGAAATTGCCGAGGCGGCGCAATCCTGCCGCGAACTCATGCTGAGCGTGCTGATGCATGATCGCGAGCATTTTGCCTATTTGCAAACGCTGGAAATTCTGGAAGAGGGGGTGGTGGAGCTTGCTGCCGATGGCCGCTATTTGCGGGCCAGCCCGGGCTGGAACCGGCTGACCGGCAACACAAGGCAGGCCGAAGGCGTTATTTTCGACAGCATCAATCCCGACGACAAGGAGGAATTCCACCTGCAGTTTGTGCAGTTGCTGTCCGGCGCAAAAGCCGGCCTGACGGGCCGCATGCGGCTGCGCCGCGCGGACGGCAAGGACATCTGGATTGAGTACCGGTTCGTGTCGGGTGAAAACAGCAGCCGGCGAGGGGGGGCCGTGCGGGGCGTGCTGCGCGACATCACGCAAAGCTACCACCTTGAAAAACATGTCACCCACATGGCGCTGCATGATGCCCTGACCGACCTGCCAAACCGGGTGCTGATGGAGGACCGCTGCAGGATCGCCCTGCATACCGCCGAGCGCAACCGCAACAAGGTAGCCCTGGGGTTCCTGGACCTGGACCACTTCAAGAATGTGAACGACCAGTTCGGCCACAAGGTCGGCGACGAATTGCTGGTGGCGCTGTCCCACGCGCTGCACCAGTGCCTGCGCGCCGGCGACACGCTGGCGCGCTGGGGCGGCGACGAGTTCGTCGTGTTGTTGACCGACCTCAACGGGCTGGATGACGCACGCGATGCCATCGCCAAGCTGGAGGCCGTCTGCGCCAACCCGATCAGGATCGATGCCAATGAATTCAACGCCACCTTCAGCATGGGCGTGGCCATGTACCCGGACGATGCCAACACCGTGGACGCGCTGTTGTCGCAGGCCGACCGGGCGATGTTCTCAGCCAAGCAGCGGGGCCGCAACACGGTGCGATTTTTTGCCGATATGGCCGAACGCGAGGAGGATCGCAAAGCGCTCTATATCCAGAACCGGCTGGCCACCGCCATCAAGGAGCAGCAGATCCAGACCTGGTTCCAGCCGATTGTGGACGCCCGGACCTTGCGCGTCGTGAGTTGCGAGGCGCTGGCGCGTTGGCACGACGAGGCCTACGGCTGGGTGTCGCCGGCGACCTTTGTGCCGATGGCGGAGAACCTGGGCCTGATCCGCGAGATCGGCCAGCAGGTCTGGAGGCAGGCGATCGGCAGCCTGCACCGCTGGCGCGCGATGGGCATGGACATGAAAATCGCGGTCAACGTGTCGCGCCGCCAGCTTTTCACGCCCAGCTTCACGGCCGATCTGCTCGAGGATCTGGAACGGCTGGCCATCCCCGTTTCGGTGATCGATCTGGAGATCACCGAGAGCGTGGCCATGGAGGACGCCGAACACACCGCCAAGCGGCTGCATGAACTCACCCAGGCCGGCTTTGGCATTGTCATCGACGACTTCGGCACCGGCTATTCCTCGCTCTCGCAGTTGCATGACATGCCGGCCAGCAAGATCAAGATCGACATTTCCTTCGTGCGTCGCGTGCATGGCGATGAGGGCGGCCAGCTGATCCAGGCCATCGTCAAGATCGCCTCGGCCTTCAAGCTGCAGACGGTGGCCGAAGGCGTGGAAAGCGCCGAAACGGCCAAAGCCTTGCGCGAGATCGGGGTCGACAAACTGCAGGGCTACCACTTCGGCAAACCCATGAATGCCGAAAGCTTCGAGCGCTACCTGCTGGCCAATCTCAGCCAGGGCTGAGGGCATCAGCCCACGCGGTACAGGCTCATCTCCACCCGGTCGGGAAAGCGGGCGCCACTGATGAGGAAGAGGCTCTCGGTCAGCCAGCCCAGCGCGGGCGAGGACACCTCGAACGTCGGCACGCCCCGGAAGTAGATGGCGGCCGGATCGACGGTTTCTCCGCGCACCAGCCGGGCAATGTCGGTGGCACTGCCGCGCCGCAGGGCCCGGTTCTGCACATAAATGTGTTCACCGCCAAACTCCGGGCCGTCGAGCTCGATGATGTAGCGCGCATCGAGGTCGGCGGCCGTGTCGGAGACGACCAGCTGGAAGTCGGCGCCGCCGGGCAGCAAGCGGCCGTTAAGGCGGGGACCATGCAGCGTGCCGCCGGTGATGGGGATGATGCGCCGGCGGCCGCGGCTGTTCAGGCCGAGGATGGTGCCGGCTTCGATCGGTGTAGCCACGAGCACCGTGAGATCGGCCACATGTTCGAGGAGAGGGGCAGGGAGTGTCGCCATGGTGGTTGATGCCGCCGTTGTGTTCCTGCGATTATCAGCCTCGATGGCGCGCACCAACATTCTCCCTGGCCGTTCCTGCCAGACGTGGTTGCGCGAGGAGCGTGGCCGGGCCACGTTTTGAAGCAAGGGTTTGTCCGGGGGGAAAGGGGCTTGACTTGCATCAACAAGCCGGAAGATAGTATGACCAACCGAACGGTCGGTCAATAATAGTTGCGTTAAATCAAAGGCGCACCAAACGGGTTGTTCACGGAATCAACATGTCTGAATCTTTAATCCTGTCGGAACAGTCAGCTGCTGTGCGAACACTGACGCTGAATCGTCCGGGTGCTCTCAACAGCTTCACGGCCGACATGCACGGGCAACTGCTGGCCGCGTTGAATGAAGCGGCAGCGGATGGGGCCGTGCGCTGCGTGTTGCTGACCGGCGCGGGCCGGGCCTTTTGCGCCGGCCAGGATCTGGCGGACCCGAGCGTTGCGCCTGATTCGACCCCGGGCGCCGGGCCCAAAGATTTGGGCGATGTGATTGCGCGCTTTTACAAGCCTCTGGTGATGCGCCTGCGTACCATGCCGGTCCCGGTCGTGGCCGCCGTCAACGGGGTGGCGGCCGGTGCCGGTGCCAACCTGGCGCTCAATTGCGACCTGGCGATTGCCGCGCGTTCGGCCAGCTTCATCCAGGCCTTCAGCAAAATCGGGTTGCTTCCAGACACGGGCGGCACCTGGTTGCTGCCGCGTCTGGTAGGGCGCGGGCGCGCGCTGGGCTTGGCGCTCCTGGGCGACAAGCTGAGTGCCGAAGAGGCCGAACGCATGGGGCTGCTCTGGAAATGCGTGGACGACGCTGCGCTGGCAGACGAAGCCAAAATGCTTGCCCACCGGCTGGCGGCCATGCCGACCCGGGCGCTGGTGGCGACCCGCAAAGCCATCGATGGCGCGCAACAACTCTCGCTGGAAGAGGCGCTGGACGAAGAAGCGCTGGTTCAGCGTGAACTCGGAAATGCGCGTGACTACCAGGAAGGTGTGGCCGCATTTGCCGCCAAACGCCCGCCCCAATTCCTTGACCGCTGAGACACCTTCATGCTGCACCACCAAGCCCCCCCGGTCCTGATCGCCCATCCCGTAGCAGGAGCCGGTCATGCATGAGCAATCGCCGCAGGAGACGGCGGACTGGGTGCGTGAGCGCCTGTTCGTCAATGACCATGCCTCCAAAGGGCTGGGCATGCAGGTGCTGGAGGTATCCCCCGGCCGTGCCATGGTGCAGATGACGGTGCGGGAAGACATGCTCAATGGCCATCAAACCTGCCATGGCGGCTTCCTGTCGGCGCTGGCCGATTCGGCTTTCGCTTTTGCCTGCAACTCCTACAACGAACTGACCGTGGCCTCGGGCTTCAGCATCGATTTCATGGCGCCCGGACGGCTGGGCGATGTGCTCACGGCGCGCTGCACCGAGGTGTCGAAGGCGGGCCGCACCGGGGTCTATGACGCCGAGATCGTCAACCAGCAGGGCGAACGCCTGGCGGTGTTCCGTGGTCGCTCCTACACCATCAAAGGCAAACCGGCTGTTGCCGGTTGAGTTCAGAGGACATTCCATGCCTGTCAACCGCCCCACCCCCGGCGACCTGGAGCCGATCGAGACCGCCAGTCGCGACGAAATCTCCGCCTTGCAGTTGCAGCGTCTGAAGCAGACCTTGCAGCGTGCGTACGACAACGTGCCGCATTACCGTCAGGCATTCGATGCCAAAGGCGTCCATCCCGATGACCTCCGGCGCTTAAGCGACCTGACGAAGTTTCCCTTCACGGTGAAAAAAGACCTGCGCGACAACTACCCGTTCGGTCTGTTTGCCGTGCCGCGCACGCAGGTGGCGCGCATCCACGCCTCGTCCGGTACCACCGGCAAGCCGACGGTGGTGGGCTACACCAAAAACGACATCGACATCTGGGCCGACCTGGTGGCGCGCTCCATCCGCGCCGCCGGTGGCCGCGCGGGCGACATCTGCCACATTTCCTATGGCTATGGCCTGTTCACTGGCGGACTGGGCGCGCATTACGGAGCCGAGAAAATGGGCTGCACGGTGATCCCGATGTCCGGTGGCCAGACCGAAAAGCAGGTGCAGCTGATCCAGGACTTCAAGCCCGACATCATCATGGTCACTCCGAGCTACATGCAGGTGATCATCGAGGAGTTCGTGCGCCAGGGGCTTGATCCCGCGGCCAGTTCTCTCAAGGTGGGCATTTTCGGCGCCGAACCGTGGACCGAAGCCATGCGCCGCGACCTGGAGGCCAAGGGGGGGCTGCACGCCGTGGACATCTATGGCCTCTCGGAAGTGATGGGCCCGGGCGTGGCCAGCGAGTGCGTCGAGACCAAGGACGGCCCGGTGATCTGGGAAGACCATTTCTATCCCGAGATCATCGACCCCCTGACCGGCGAGGTGCTGCCCGATGGTTCGGAGGGCGAGCTGGTGTTCACATCGCTGACCAAGGAAGCCTTGCCCATCGTCCGCTACCGCACGCGCGACCTCACGCGCCTGCTGCCGCCCACGGCGCGGTCATTTCGCCGCATGGGCAAGATCGTGGGGCGCAGCGACGACATGCTGATCATCCGCGGTGTGAATGTGTTCCCCACCCAGATCGAGGAAATCGTCTTGCAGCATGACAAGTTGTCGGGGCAGTATCAGATTCTGGTCAGCCGGGAAGGGCCGCTGGACCAGGTCCAGGTGCACTGCGAAATCCAGCCCGCCGTCAGCGCCCTGGGGGAAAGCGAGATGCGCGAAATCGGCGCCTGGGTGGAGCATCGCATCAAGACCCTGGTGGGCATTTCCACGCGCGTCATGGTGCTGGCCCCGGATTCCATCCAGCGCACGCTGACCGGCAAGGCCAGGCGCGTTATCGACTCCCGTGCCCGCTCCTAGCGGCAAGCGAAGAAAAGGAACAGCATGTACACGCAAGCAATGGACACCATGGCCCGCGAACCCGGAGACGGGAAAAAGGTCGTCCGCGCGGCCGAGGAAATGGTTCTGGAAGAACGCTTCGAGGCCCGCATCGACGCCGGCGACTTTGTCGAAGCCAAGGACTGGATGCCGGAGCACTACCGCAAGACGCTGGTGCGCCAGATCAGCCAGCACGCGCACTCGGAGATCGTCGGCATGCTGCCGGAGGGCAACTGGATCACGCGGGCGCCTACGCTCAAGCGCAAGGCCATCCTGCTGGCCAAGGTGCAGGACGAGGGCGGCCACGGTCTGTATCTCTACGCGGCAGCGGAAACGCTGGGAACTTCGCGCGACCAGCTGCTGGAGGCCCTGCACACCGGCAAGGCCAAGTACAGCTCGATTTTCAACTACCCCACGCTGTCCTGGGCCGACATGGGCACCATCGGCTGGCTGGTGGACGGCGCGGCCATCATGAACCAGGTGCCTCTCTGTCGCTGCTCGTATGCGCCGTATGCGCGCGCCATGATCCGCATCTGCCGCGAAGAAAGCTTTCATCAGCGCCAGGGCTTTGACGCCTTGCTGGTCATGATGCAGCAGGGCACCGAGGCGCAGCGCGCCATGGTGCAGGAATCGGTCAACCGCTGGTGGTGGCCGTCGATCATGATGTTTGGCCCGCCGGACGACCAGTCGCCCAACTCGGCGCAGTCCATGCGCTGGGGCATCAAGCGCATCAGCAATGACGACCTGCGGCAGAAATTCATCGACGCCACGGTCGAACAGGCCAGGGTGCTGGGCATCACGCTGCCCGACCCCGAGCTGAAGTGGAATGAGCAACGCCAGCACTACGACTACGGCGCCATCGACTGGGCCGAATTCTGGCGCGTCGTCGGCGGCGACGGCCCCTGCAACCGCGAACGCCTGGCCGCGCGCGTGAAGGCCTGGGAAGAGGGCGCCTGGGTGCGCGAAGCGGCGCTGGCCCACGCGAACAAGCAAGACAACGCCAACAAGGAGGCGGCATGAAGATAAACACCCCCAGGCTCTGCGCGCTGCGTGTCGCTACGCCACCCCCCTTGCAGGGGGCAACGCCAGTGGCCGGGCAAAGCCCGTTCCACGGCGTTCCGCGACTGGACGGTACGCACATCGCAAGTCTTGCGATGTGCGGCAAAGCAGCTGAGAGAAAGGATTGGACATCATGAGCAACTCCACCGAGTGGCCTTTGTGGGAAGTGTTCGTGCGTACCAAGGCCGGGCTGGACCACAAGCACTGTGGCAGCCTGCACGCGACTGACGGCAAGATGGCGATCCAGTTGGCTCGTGACGTGTATACGCGCCGGCAGGAAGGCAGCAGCCTGTGGGTGGTGCGTTCCGATCAAATCGTTGCCAGTGATCCGGGCGAGAAGGCCATGTACTTCGATCCGATGGAAGACAAGGTCTACCGCCACCCGACTTTCTACGCGCTGCCCGAAGCCGTGAACCACATGTGAGCCGCCCATGCAGACATCGATCCAACCGAGCCGGGACCCGGCCGCGCAGTATGTGCTGCGCCTGGCGGATACCTGCCTGATCCTCGGCCAGCGCCTGGGCGAATGGTGCGGCCATGCGCCCATCCTCGAAGAGGACCTGGCGCTGACCAATACCGCGCTCGACCTGATCGGTCAGGCGCGGGCCCTGCTCACCCATGCGGGCAGGATGGGCGCCCAGGTTCTGGACGAAGACCAGCTGGCCTTCCTGCGTGAAGAGCGGGATTACCTGAACGTGACCATGGTCGAGTTGCCGCGGGGCGACTTTGCCTTTACCGTGCTGCGCAACGCGATGGTGGCCACCTTTCTGAAGCTGGTGTGGCAGCGCCTAGCCGGCTCGGCAGATGCCGAGCTGGCGGCGATTGCCGGCAAGGCCGTCAAGGAGGCGCGCTACCACCAGCAGCACGCCGGTGACTGGGTGGTGCGGCTGGGCGCTGGCACAACGGAGTCGCGCCAGCGGATGGAGAATGCGCTGCAGCAGCTCTGGCGCTATGTGCCCGAGTTGCTGGAGGCGGACGGCGTGGACGAGCAGGCGTCCGCCGCCGGCCTGGGCCCGCGCTGGTCCGAACTGCGCGAGCCGTGGCTGGCAGAAATGAAGGCCCTGTTCGACGAGGCGGGCCTGACAGCGCCGCCGGACGCGGCCTTTCGCAGCACGGGCAAACGCGGCCTGCACAGCGAGTACCTGGGCCATATCCTGACCGAAATGCAGTATCTGCAGCGCGCCTATCCGGGAGGCGCCTGGTGAGCGTTGCCGCACAGGACAGCCGCGCAGCGCGCATTGCCCGGGTCTGGGAAGTTCTCGGGACGGTGCTCGACCCGGAAGTGCCCGCCCTTTCCGTCTGCGATCTGGGCATCGTGCGCGATGTGCTGCTGCCAGAGGCGCCGCCTGGGGGCGCGCCGGACGACCTGCTGGAAATCGTCCTGACGCCGACCTACTCGGGCTGCCCGGCGACCGAGTTGATCGAGCACAATGTGCTGGAGGCGATCGCAGCGGCCGGGCTGGGGCCGGCGCGGGCCCGGCTGCAGCGCGCACCGGCCTGGACCACCGACTGGATCAGCGCCGAGGGACGGCGCAAGTTGCGCGACTATGGCATCGCGTCACCAGGTGCAGCCGCTGCCGGTGACACCGTTCCCGTGCGCTTCATTGGTCGGCGTGCCGTGGCGCAGGAGCGCATCGCCTGCCCCCGTTGCGCCAGCACCGAGACGACGCAGCTATCGGCCTTCGGCTCGACGGCGTGCAAGTCCTTGTACCGCTGCCTGTCGTGCCAGGAACCCTTTGAGTATTTCAAGCCGATCTGACGGTACCGCACCCATTTCACAAAAGTCAGTCATGAGCACCATTTTTCATCCCCTGTCGGTCCGTTCGGTTGAGTCTGACACGCCGGAAGCCGTGATCGTGACATTCGCCGTGCCGCAGGAGCTGCGCAGCATATTTGGCTTTACGCAGGGGCAATATCTCACCTTGCGCGCGCAGGTGGATGGCCAGGACTTGCGCCGTTCGTATTCCATCTGCGCCGGTGTTGATGATGGCGAACTGCGGGTCGGTGTGCGCAAAGTCCCGGGCGGCATTTTTTCCAACTGGATCCATTCGACGCTGAAGGTCGGCGACACGATTCAGGTGATGGTGCCGCAGGGCCGTTTCTTCGTGCCACTCGACCCCGCCTCGCATCGCCACCATGTCGGCATCGCCGGCGGGAGCGGCATCACGCCCATCCTGTCGATCATGAAGACGGTGCTGGCCCGCGAACCGCAGAGTCAATTCACGCTGATATACGGCAACCGTCAGCTCAAGTCCACGATGTTCAAGGAAGAACTCGAGGATTTGAAGAACCGCTATATGTCGCGACTGGTGTTGCACCACGTATTTTCTGACGAGCAGACCGATGCGCCATTGAACCGAGGGGTGATGAATCGCGAGAAGCTCGGGGAGTTCCTCGGCCATCTGGTGCAGGCCTCCGGCATCGACCATGCCTACATCTGCGGCCCTTTCCAGATGAACGATGAGGCCGAGGCGGCGCTGCTGGCAGCGGGCTTGCCCGAAGAACGCATTCACATCGAGCGCTTCGGCGTGGCGCAGCAGGCCAGTGACCGGGTTGACGCGGTGATCCATGAGGCCAGGCCGGAGGACGCGGAGCTGGCGCGTGTGGTGATTGTGCGCGATGGTCTGCGGCACGAAATCGAGTTTCGCAAGGACCAGCCCAGCATCCTGGATTGCGCGTCCGCCGCCGGTCTCGAAGTGCCGTTCTCATGCACCTCGGGGGTGTGCGGCACCTGCCGGGCCAAGCTGCTTGAAGGCAGGGTGCGGATGGAGCGCAACTTCGCGCTCGACAAGAGCGACCTTGCCGCCGGTTTTGTCCTGACCTGCCAGGCCCATCCCCTGACCGAGCGCGTGGTGCTGTCGTTTGATGAACGCTAGGAAGACCTGATGGCCCGTGGACGCGCCCCTGGATACGACGATCAGCGCGAGATGATTCTCGCCCGCGCCGCGCACCTGTTCGCGCGCCGCGGCTACCCCGCCACGTCGATGAATCAGGTCGCCGAGGCGTGCGGGCTGTCCAAGGCCACGCTGTACCACTACTACCGCGACAAATGCAGCCTGCTGGGCAGCATCGCCGAAGGCCATGTCTCGCGACTGCAGGCGCTCGTGGTCGAGGTGGAAGCGCAAGGCCTGAAGCCGGAACGGCGAATGCGCGAGCTGATTCGCCGCATCGTTGAAGAGTACGCCGGCGCGCAGGATGCCCACCACGTCCTGACCGAGGATGTGAAGTTCCTGGAGCCGGAAGACCGGGAACGGATCCTCGGCAAGGAGCGCGAGGTGGTGGCCGGCTTTGCACGGGCGGTTGGCGGCATCCGGCCGGAATTGAAAGAGGCGGCGCTGACCACCCCCATGACCATGCTCCTGTTCGGCATGATCAACTGGATGTTCACCTGGATGAAACCGGGTGGCCAGCTCGACTATGACACCCTGGCGCCGATGGTTGCCGATCTGTTCCTGGGGGGGCTTGGAGCCATCCGGCCACCTCATGAAATCGCGTCCGTGACATGAAGGACGGGCGCGCGCATGTGCTTGGTATTTTTCGCTTTCCCTCAACCACAACAGGAGACAAACCGTGAAAACCCTTAAACCCCTTGCCCTGGCCACTGCGCTGCTGGCCAGCATGCTGGCCCACGCAGATATCAACGTCGGCGTCATTGTCTCGGCCACCGGACCGGCCGCCTCTCTCGGCATACCGGAAAAAAATACGATCGCGTTGATGCCCAAGACCATCGGCGGCCAGAAGATCAACTACATCGTGCTGGACGACGCGTCGGACACCACGGCCGCCGTGAGCAACACGCGCAAGCTGATCACGGAAAGCAAGGTTGACGTGATTCTGGGCTCCACCATCACGCCCAACTCGCTGGCGATGATTGACGTGGTGGCCGAAGCCCAGACGCCGATGATCTCCATGGCGGCATCGGCGCGCATCGTCGAACCGCAAGATGCCAAGAAGCGCTGGGTTTTCAAAACTCCCCAAAACGACATCATGATGTCCCTGGCCATCGCGGAGCACATGTCCAACAACGGCATCAAAACCGTGGCGTTCATCGGTTTTTCCGATGCGTACGGCGAGGGTTGGTTCCAGGAGTTCAGCAAGGCGGCGGCTTTGAAAAATCTGCAGATCGTCGACAGCGAGCGTTATTCACGCTCGGATACGTCAGTGACCGGCCAGGTGCTCAAGACCATGGCGGCCAAGCCCGATGCGGTGTTGATTGCCGGATCCGGAACGCCAGCCGCGCTGCCGCAAAAGACGCTCAAGGAACGTGGCTATGCCGGCAAGGTCTACCAGACCCACGGTATTGCCAACGCAGACTTCCTGCGCGTTGGCGGCAAGGACGTCGAGGGCACCTTTTTGCCTGCGGGCCCGGTGCTGGTTGCCAGCCAGTTGCCCGCCTCCCACCCGCTGAAGAAATCCGCACAAGCCTATGTCGCCGCCTACGAGGCAGCCTATGGCAAGGGGTCCGTGTCCACCTTTGGTGCGCACGCCTGGGATGCCGGTGCGTTGATGACAGCCGCAGTGCCGCAGGCATTGAAGAAGGCAAAGCCAGGAACACCCCAGTTCCGCGCAGCGCTGCGTGACGCACTCGAACAAGTCAAGGAGCTTGCTGGCGCACATGGGATTTTCAATATGTCCAGCGCAGACCACCTGGGATTGGACCAGCGCGCCCGCGTGATGGTGAAGATCGAGAACGGAGCCTGGAAGCTTCAGCCCTGATGGCCATGCGTTGATGTGCACGGGGTCCGCCCGCTGATAAGGCGGGCGGACCCCGCATTTTGATCAGGGGCTGACCGTGGCCCTTAACTGGAATGGACTATGGATTTGCAGATCGCGATGCTGCTTGCACAGGACGGCATCGTCAATGGTGCGGTCTACGGCATGATGGCATTGGCCCTGGTGCTGGTGTTTTCCGTGACCCGCGTCATTTTTATCCCGCAAGGCGAACTGGTGGCGTTTGCCGCCTTGTCGATGGCAGCCCTGCAGGCCGGGCGAGCACCACAGACCTTGTGGCTGCTGCTGGTGCTGGCCGCTTTGGCTCTGGTGGTTGAGGCCTGGCGCTGGAAGCGCGGTGCGCAGGTGGACTGGCCATCGACCCTGGTTTGGACCGTGTTGATACCGGGGCTGGCCAGTGCCTTGGTGTCGCTGCGTCCTGACGCACTGGCGTTGCAGACCCTGGCCACGCTCCTGCTGGTGACGCCGCTCGGGCCCCTGTTGTACCGGCTGGCGTATCGGCCACTGGCTGATGCGACGGTGCTGATGCTGCTGATCGTATCGGTGGCCCTGCATGGCGTGCTGGTGGGCCTGGGCCTGCTGTTCTTTGGCGCAGAGGGTTCGCGTACCGCGGCCTTCTCCGAGCTGCGGCTTGAATGGGGAGGAATGACAATAAGCGGCCAATCGCTGGTCGTCGTTGGTGTCGCGTTCAGTCTGGTGGCCGTTCTTTTCCTGTTTTTCGGACGCTCCATCGTGGGCAAAGCGCTGCGTGCCACGGCCATGAACCGGGTCGGTGCGCGGCTCATGGGCATTCCCACCGAACTCTCGGGCGACGTGAGCTTTGCGTTGGCGGGTCTCATCGGGGCGGTCTCCGGTTTGCTGATCGCACCCCTGACCACCATGTACTACGACACCGGCTTTCTGATCGGGCTCAAGGGGTTTGTCGCCGCCATCGTGGGCGGGCTGGCCAGCTATCCGCTGGCGTTGGCAGGCGCCTTGCTGGTCGGCCAGCTCGAAGCATTCGCCTCGTTTTGGGCCAGCCCCTTCAAGGAGGTGCTGGTCTTTACCCTGATCATTCCCGTTTTGTTGTGGCGCTCGCTCAACAGCCACCATGTGGAGGACGAGGAATGACATCCCGCCGGCTCACGGTGCTTTTTGTGGCCGCACTGGCACTGGCATGGGGCTGGTTGCCGGAGTACAGCATTACCTTGCTCAACTACATCGGCTTGTATGCGCTGGTCGCGGCAGGACTGGTCATGCTGACCGGCGTGGGCGGCATGACCTCGTTTGGCCAGGCCGCTTTTGTCGGCTTGGGGGCTTATGCCACGGCCTGGGTCTGCACCTCGGCGGTGGTGGGTGAGGCCTTGGGCGGCTTTGTCGCGCCCGCTGCGCTGCCCTGGCTGGGGCTGATGCTCGGGCTCGCTCTGACCTCGGTGGTTGCCTGGGCGCTTGGCAGCATCACGCTCAAGTTATCCGGGCACTACTTGCCTTTGGGCACCATGGCCTGGGGCTTGAGCCTGTACTTCCTGTTTGGCAACCTCGAGTTTCTGGGCGGCTACACGGGCATCTCCGGCATACCGCCGCTCACCGTTGCAGGGGTTTCCCTGGCCGAACCCCGTTTGCTGGGGCTGGTCATCTGGGCGGCGCTGCTGCTCGCCCTGTGGGCGCTGCACAACCTGCTTGATTCGCGCGAAGGCCGTGCCATCCGGGCGCTTAAAACCAGCCGTGTCATGGCCGAGTCCATGGGGGTGGATACGGCCCGCTACCGGGTCAAGGTATTTGTGCTGGCGGCGCTGCTGGCGGTCTTGTCGGGGTGGTTCTATGCGCACTTGCAGCGTTTCGTGAACCCCACGCCCTTCAATCTGAACGTCGGCATCGAGTACCTGTTCATGGCGGTGGTGGGTGGTGCCGGCCATCTGTGGGGTGCGGTGCTGGGCGCGGCGCTCATCACGCTGCTCAAGGCCAAGTTGCAGGACGTACTGCCCCAGCTGCTGGGCGCGACCGGCAATTTCGAGGTGATTGTTTTCGGCCTGCTCATGCTGTTCGTCCTCCAGCGTTTTGCGCAGGGGCTTTGGCCTTCGCTGGCACGGATCGCGCAGCGTTTCCTGAAGCCGGAGGTTCCTGCGCCTGCGGTGGTGGCGAGCACGCTGGACCAGCGTGCGTTGCCGGATGCCGGCCAGGTCGTTCTGGAAGCCCGTGCCGTTACCAAGCGGTTTGGCGGGCTGGTCGCCAACGACGCTGTGACGATGAACGTCAAGGCCGGAGAGATACACGCCTTGATCGGCCCCAACGGAGCCGGCAAAAGTACGTTCTTCAACATGGTCTCCGGCGTGGACGATCCTACGTCGGGCGAAGTCGTGCTGATGGAGCGCGCCATGCGTGGTCATCCAGCGCGCGACTTCGCTTTGTTGGGCCTGAGCCGCACCTTCCAGCATGTGCGTCTGCTGGGCACCCGCAGCGTGCTGGAGAACGTGGCGCTGGGGGCGCACCGCCGCGGCCGCAGTGGCTGGCTGGCAGCCATGTTGCGGCTCGACCGCGCGCAGGAGCTGGCCTTGCGCAACGAGGCGCGCCGGCAACTTGAGCGTTGCGGCCTGGCGGCGCATGCCGATGCACCGGCTTCTTCCCTGGCGTTGGGGCAGCAGCGGGTGATCGAGATCGCTCGGGCGCTGGCCAGTCAGCCGGCGGTGCTGTTGCTCGACGAACCGGCGGCCGGTCTGCGCCACCTGGAAAAGCAGGCGCTGGCCACGCTGCTCAGGCAGTTGCGTGCCGAGGGCGTCGGCATTCTGGTGGTGGAGCACGATATGGAGTTTGTGATGAATCTTGCCGACCGCATCACCGTGCTGGAGTTTGGTTCCGTCATTGCCAGTGGCACGCCGGCAGAGGTGAGTGTGAACCCGCGGGTGCTCGATGCCTATCTGGGCGGCAACGAGGCCTGGACGGAGGCCGCAGCATGAGCCAGCCGATCCTTGCCTTGAGCGATTTTTGCGTGTCCTACGGTTCGGTGGAGGCCGTGCATGGTGTCGAACTGGTGGTTAACCAGGGCGAAATCGTGACCGTGATCGGCCCCAACGGCGCTGGCAAAACCACCTTGCTGTGCGCGGCCATGGGACTGCTTGCTTCCACCGGAACGCTCCGCCTGGCCGGCGAGCACATCCGCCGGCCATCCGTTGAGGCGATGGTGGCGGGTGGTGTGGCGCTGGTGCCCGAAAAACGCGAGCTGTTTGGCGAAATGTCGGTGGAGGACAACCTGCTGCTGGGCGGCTTCTCGCGCTGGCGCAAAGGGCAGCGCGACCAGCGGGAACGCATGCAGGAGGTGTTTGCCATTTTTCCCCGCTTGCAGGAACGCCGCGCGCAGTTGGCGGCCACGCTGTCGGGCGGCGAGCGCCAAATGCTGGCCATTGGCCGGGCGCTGATGGCCCGGCCCCGCCTGCTGATGCTCGACGAGCCCTCTTTGGGCCTGGCGCCCCTGATCGTGCGCGAGGTGCTGCACGTGGTGGCATCGCTGCGTCAATTGGGCGTCTCGGTGCTGCTGGTCGAGCAAAACGCCCGCGCCGCCTTGCAACTGGCCGACCGTGCCTATGTGCTGGAGATGGGTGTCGTGGCGTTCAGTGGCGAGGCCCAGGCACTGCTGCGCGACCGGCGCATTATGGATACCTACCTTGGCATTGGCGCGAAAAAATGAACACCCCCAGGCTGCGTGTCGCTACGCCACCCCCCTTGCAGGGGGCAACGCCAGTGGCCCGGCAAAGCCGGTTCCACGGCGTTCCCCGGTCGGATCACTTCATGCGACGCAGATCGCTTTTCGTCTTTTTGTAATCAGGAAACACGATGACTTCTCTCTTACAAAGCTGGATCGCCGGCCGCTGGATCGGCCAGGAGGCGGCGCAGGTGTTGCGCAGTGCCGTGAACGGGCGCCCGGTGGCGCAGACCCATGCCGAGGCGCTTGATTTTGGCGAAGCGGTGGCCTACGCGCGGGGCACCGGCTTGCCGGCCCTGATGGCCCTGGACTTTCAGCAACGCGCCGAGCGGCTCAAGGCGCTGGCCAAATACCTGGGCGAGCACAAGGAGGAGTTGTACGCCATCTCGGCCCATACCGGCGCGACCCGTACCGACAGCTGGATCGATATCGAAGGCGGCATCGGCACGCTGTTTGCCTACGCCAGCGTGGCCGGTAATGAACTGCCCTCGGGCAATCTGCTGCACGAAGGGCCGGCCATGGCGCTGGGCAAAAAAGGCGGCTTCGCCGGCACCCACATCCTGGTGCCGCGCGGCGGGGTGGCGGTGCACATCAACGCCTTCAACTTTCCCGTCTGGGGCCTGCTGGAGAAACTGGCGCCCAGCTTTCTCGCCGGCATGCCCTGCATCGGCAAGCCCGCCACCGCCACCAGCTACCTCACGCAAGCCGCCGTGCGCCTGATGCACCGCTCCGGTTTCCTGCCCGAGGGGAGTCTGCAACTGGTGATCGGAAGCACGGGTGACCTGCTGGATCGCCTGCAGGGGCAGGACGTGGTGACGTTTACGGGGTCAGCCGACACGGCGGCCCGGCTGCGCGTGCATCCCAACCTGATCCGCCACTCGGTCCCCTTCAATGCCGAGGCGGATTCGCTCAATTGCGCCATCCTGGCGCCCGACGTGACACCGGACGATGCGGAATTCGAGCTTTTCATCAAGGAGGTGGCGCGCGAGATGACGGTCAAGGCGGGCCAGAAATGCACCGCCATCCGGCGCGCCATCGTGCCGCGCCAGCACCTGGATGCGGTGGCCGGCAAGCTCAAGGAACGCTTGGCCCGGATCGTGACCGGGGATCCGGCCGTTGATGCGGTGCGCATGGGCGCGCTGGCCTCGCACGCCCAGCAGGCCGACGTGGCCGAGCGCGTGGCGCTGCTGCTCAAATCGACCGAGCTCGTCTTTGGTGCGCGCGACGGCTTCAGCCCGGTGGGCGAGGGGGTGGCAGAAGGCGCCTTCTTCGCCCCGACACTGCTGCTCAGTCGCGACCCGCTGCGCGACGACGCGGTGCATGACATCGAGGCCTTTGGCCCGGTCAGCACGCTGATGCCCTATGAGGGCATCGATCAGGCGCTGGCACTGGCCGCCCGGGGGCGTGGCAGCCTGGTGGCCACGCTGGTCACGCGCGATCCGCAGACGGCGGCCCGGGCCATTCCCGTGGCGGCCGCCTGGCATGGACGCCTGCTGGTGCTGGATGCCGAGGCGGCCGTGGAGTCCACCGGTCACGGCTCGCCGCTGCCCCAGCTCAAGCACGGCGGCCCGGGGCGCGCCGGCGGTGGCGAAGAGCTGGGTGGCGTGCGCGCGGTCAAGCACTACCTGCAACGCGCTGCGCTGCAGGGCTCGCCGACGATGCTGGCCGCGGTCACGGGCGAGCATGTGCGGGGCGCCAAGGTGCGCGAGTCCGAGATCCATCCTTTCCGCCGCTACTTTGAAGACCTGCAGATCGGCGACTCGCTGCTCACGCACCGGCGCACGGTCGGCGAGGCCGACATCGTGGCCTTCGGCGGCTTGTCGGGTGATTTCTTCTACATGCACTTTGACGAGATTGCGGCCCGGGAATCCGTCTTTGGCAAGCGCATTGCCCATGGCTACTTCGTGTTGTCCGCAGCGGCGGGATTGTTCGTTTCGCCCGCGCCAGGCCCCGTGCTGGCCAACTACGGCCTGGATACCCTGCGCTTCATCAAGCCGGTGGGCATTGGCGACACCATTCGCGCGCGCTTGACCTGCAAACGCAAGACGGATCGCAACAAAAAAGACGCCCAGGGCCAGGGTCAGGGCGTCGTCGCCTGGGATGTGGAGGTTACCAACCAGCATGACGAACTGGTCGCGTCCTACGACATTCTTACCTTGGTGCTCAAACGCAG